>Ga0207068_1181_pt1 | contig 17650 bp, 16 predicted proteins | sample Alteio_BWMinCont_23_FD_153475 | JGI IMG/M metagenome (GOLD analysis project Ga0207068, IMG submission 153475) | Enriched cells from forest soil in Barre Woods Harvard Forest LTER site, Petersham, Massachusetts, United States -... | ecosystem: Environmental > Terrestrial > Soil > Temperate forest >... | reverse complement strand
GAAGTCACAGCACGTAGCTTCATTAACTTAGCGGCAGCATCTTCTGTTTTTACCTCGTTATTTGCTTTTATAACAAGCACAGTTTCTAGTATAAACGTTAAGTTGTTTGTACATATGAATAGGCAGTATCGGTAATTCATGCTTACATGTACTATCTGTACGTTTAATTAAAGTAAATGAAATTGACGAAGCGTTATTTTGTAATTGAGAGCTTATCGAGGGATTTACAAAAAAATACAATCTAACAAAACTTGTTTATTATAAAACAACAACTGAAAGGATGGTTGCGTGTTAAAAAAATTATCTTCATTGAAGAAAGCAATCAGGGTTGGGATGATTTGTCATCGTCATGGAGAATTCAAACAGATCCTTCGCTGCGATCACGATGACAAGCTCTTTTGAATGTCAACAGCCCCTATTTATTAATATATTTAACTTGCGGCAATCCCTTGAAATCCGCATCTTGAGTCCAGATAGTGGCTTCATGCGCCATGCTGGTCGCGAGTATAATACTATCTGCAAGAGGTATTTTGTGTTGTATACCTAGTTTAGCGGCATTCAGTGACAGCTCAACATTCAAATCAATCACAGTGCCTTGCAACATGCATTCAATGCTTTCGAATGCTTGTTTCTCTGAACAATGACGCAAAACATGTTTGAATACTTCCAGTATGGAAATGCTTGGCACAATCAATAATTTGGTATTTTCAATCGCGGGTGCAAAAAAACTGGCATTGTCTGCATCGGCAAAATATTCTAGCCATCCAGAAGAATCTACTATATTCCGTTTCATGTTCTATCCTTGTCACGTTCAATTGTGGTATCAATACCTTTCAGAAACCCACGCATTTTTTTAATGTCTTTTACGGGAACAAATTCAAGGCGATTTTGATACCGAAATACGTGTAATTTTTCGCCGGGCTGTAAATGCAGCGCATCTCGTATTTCTTTTGGGATAACAACTTGATATTTGGGAGAAATGGTCACAGTTAACATGGTATGCCTCATCAATAGTTGTTTGGTATGATGATATTATAGTCGATAATGATCGATAAAACCAGGCAGGGTTTGACACCGTTATTGACGCTAAAAAATAAAAAAATAAGTATAATCAATAAGTTATGCATGATTTCCCAGCTTGGGTTCAGAATAACAACCATGAATAATTTGCCGAAGAATTGAATCTATCTCTGGCATCTGACAAAAGGTTTAGGGACACGCCCTAGCAGCAGTAGCAACAGGACTGCTTCGAATCTCTACATCATCGACAGATGCTCTGGGCACGTGGTCGTGGCTATATAAGCTCTGCAATGCTGACGTTTTTCTTTCACAAAGGCATTCATATGCACCGTGTGCCGCAAAACCATTTCCGCCCAGCATGCCGCCTTCGCAGGCCAATTTCTTACCGTAAAAAGCGAAAAAGTGAGTCAGCCCAATATCAACTAAAATATCTGGGTACGCCATAGAACAATCGAAACGAACCGGGGGGGTTCTGTTATGAGATATATTACCAATACCTGTTGCAGAAGCTTCGAGATGACAGAATTGACTACAACGCAGAAAAGCCAACCAGACAGCAGTATCAACTACACGCATTTTGTTACTATACCAATCACCTATATGAGGACGCAACTCAGTTCCGACCTTCTTTTTTTTAAGAAGATAGGTTTTCAATAGATCAATATAATCCAGATTAAGTTGCCAAAAATCCCAAACAATACCCTCCTCTCCATTATCATTTTTGTCTGGACTAAAAGCAGTTGTTATAAAATCTTGTATGAATTTCAGATTCAATAGATCTTCAAAGGGTTTGTCATCAGAATCATTCAATATATCAGTGCATTCGATCACTTTATTAATGAATACTTTGATTTCCTTCAAAGAGTTGGCTCTTCGATTTTTTGTAGCAAGTTTATGACGAGAATTAGATTCTTCTTTTAATTGTCGTTGTAATTGGCGTGTAATATGAGAACTTCTTATATCAGTTGCCTTATTAAACCAAGAAAATATGGTGGGAATCAAACTACTGGGGTTAACTTCAGGTTTAGCCTCTATCACATCAAGTTCGTCTAGTGCAAATAGGGCTCCTATTATGCAGTTTCTTCTAATCTGTCGGCCATGACGATCTCTTATTTCTATCGGAAATGGGAGTGACTGTAAAATATTGGGGTTGTGACGCATAAATGCTAAGGTTTCATTTACTTTGATGCGGTGTGCCAAATTACGGACGGCTTTCGTTGCGGCTGAAACTAGAAGGGATGCTTTGCATTCAGCAAAGAAAGATCCTTTTTGAGCGCTAGCGACAGTAAAGCGACTTGCAAGTTTAGATCTTTCTATTCCATTTATTCCATTGCCCACCAAAAAGGATAAGGTGTGTCGTTGCATATCTCTTGGGTGATAATCAAAAATGGACAGATCTTGGCTATTAAAAACGGGTTCCTGCTTCTTCTCTTCTTTGTTTACCAATTCTCTACTACTTGTACTATCCATTATGATGATCCTCGATAAACGTAACTTATTAATTCAGCTTTGGCTAAATAATGCCATGCATTATAATTATTGTGCTTAAAATATTCAATTCAAAGCTGATTTATTATTCAATAATTTTGCGAAGAATAGAATCTATCTCCGGCATTTTGCGTTGAATACACCGTATGAATTGAAATTGCGCGCGCGCTCTCTGTAAATTATGCTCTGGAAAATGAATTTTATAATAAACATCACCCGCGAGATAATCAGTCAAAAAGCGTAAGCCCATTAGAAAAGGCATTAAAGGAATAGATGACGCTAGCGATTCACTTTCTAGTGCAGTTAAAGTATGTTTCACTTCACCAACAAATCCACGACTAAATGCAGTAAATAAATCGATATTAAAATCAATTTTCTGCAATTCTTTTTCATCTTCAGCGGCAGTATTAGCAACCGTTCGAATCGCATCACTTAAATCGTAATGAATATAGCCAGGCATGACCGTGTCTAAATCAATCACACATAAGCCATTATCCTGTTCATCAAGTAATATATTATTAAATTTAGTATCGTTATGAGTAATGCGTAATGGGATTTTCCCTTCTTTCCCAAGCCGTAAAATGAATTGCATTTCATCAGCATGCGCATGAACAAATGCAATTTCATCACTGCAATTTTTTATTCGATCAAAACTATTTTCCAACAGTGTTTGTGTAAATCGATTAAGACGTGATTCAACATCATGAAATGCAGGTAAGGTTTCATGCAATAAAATAGGCGGAAAATCATTTAATAAATCGAGAAATCGTCCCACCATTTTCCCGCCTTCATATGCTTGTTTATCATTAACAACTAAATCATGCGATTTAGATCCGTCAATATAAAGATAACAGGCCCAGTAATAACCCTCAGCATCTTGTACATAAGGTTGTTTGTGTTGACTCACGATTAATGTTAAACAATGTCGTTCTAAGTTCGATTGAGCGCATGCACGCAATTTTTTTTGAATATGTTCTGTGACTAAAACAACATTATTCATTAGCGCAGGCACATTCGGAAAAATGAAATGATTGATGCGTTGTAAAATATAGTTAGGAGCGTGTGTCTCGAAGGTTTTTACTAAATACGTATCATTGATATGCCCAGTCCCAAAAGGATAGGCATGATCAAAACGTCCTTCCGTTTCAAATTGATTAAATACAGTTATTATGGACACGTTCATGCAATTTATCAGCATAATATTGAATCGTTTCAGTCAACGCAGAATTAAAAAGATGGTTTGATTGAAAATGTAAATGCTGACGAATTTTGGTATTGTCTCCTGACGAATGTGTAATATCACCATGACGCACCGGTTGATAAGCAATGCTGGATTTGGAATGCGTTAATTGAATAATCAATTGTGCAAGCGCATTGATTGTCATACTTTCCCCATTAGCAACATTAAATACATCACCTGGATGTCTTGCTGCTAATAAGTTGGCTTGTACGATATCTTTGACAAATACAAAATCCCTGGTTTGCTCGCCATCACCAAATATAGTAATCACTTTGTTTTGTAATGCGTGATTAACAAAAAGTGGAATCACTGAAGCATACGCAGAGCGTGGAATTTGTCGTGGTCCGAATACATTAAAATAACGCAATGCGGAAAAATTTAAACCGTATTCTTTACGATAAAAGTGACCACAAAATTCGCCATCTAATTTGGTAATCGCGTAGGGCGATTGCGGTTCAGGTAACATATCTTCCCGTTTGGGATTGATAGGATTGTCACCATAGACGGCTGCTGATGATGAAAATATAAAATTTTTGACCTGGGCTTCACAGCAAGCCATTAATAAATTAAGCGTTCCCATGCAATTGGTTTGAAAATACATCGTGGGTTGTTTGATGGATTCAGGCACACTGATGTTGGCCGCTAAATGAAAAACGCTTTCAACATTCGTTAAATTTTCTTTTAAAACATCCGTATTCTTAATGTCTGCGTTAACAAACTTTACTTTTTTAGTATGAATAAAAGGTTCAATATGCGATCTAAACCCGGATTGCAAATTATCAATCACGATGACTTCATCATGTTGTTGGCATAAGGTTTCTACCAAATGACTACCGATAAAACCACAACCACCTGTTACGACTACTTTAGACATATTAAGCTTCCGCAGGAGTAAGATTGCCGCCACTGATTGTTTTTCTGCTAAACAATTCTTCGATCTCTTCCAGCGTTTTATTATTTGTTTCAGGTATTACAAAATAAGCGAGACAAAAATAAAGAAAAGAGAAAAATGCACAGAGATAAAATACGCCAACATAACCAATATGATGTGTCATTGTTAGAAATAGAGAGGCAAAAATAGAAGACATCATGGAATTGACAAATAATGCCGCTGCCATGCCGCTGCTTCTCACTTTATTGGGAAGAAGTTCTGATAAGACTAACCACACGACCACGCCTGGTCCAACGCCATACGTTAAAATATAACCGGTGAGCCCGAGTAGTAATAAATAACCTTTCATGGTTCCATAGGGAAGATAAAAATAAATTAGCCCTGAAAATACGAGTGCAACGACCATGCCGCCCGTGCCAAACGATAATAATTTGGTTCTACCCAGTCGATCAATTAAAAATAATGCAAGAAATGTAATAACAAAGTTCGCGCAGGTAATTACGGTATTGCCGAGCATCGCGGTGATGTTTGATTGCAAACCGGCTTGCTGTAATAGATACGCACTGAATTGTAAAAATGAATTAATACCGCTTAACTGTTGTAAGGATGCAACGGAAAACACAATCAATACAGGAAACCATACCTTTTTTTCGCGTAAATGCGTGAATAAAGAGCGAAGATTATTTTGATGATTCTGCATGGATTTTTTTATGGCGAATAATTCTTTCTGAGCTTGTGTTTCGTCACGTGTGAGTCGTAACACAGCCAGTGCTTGACGATCACGTTTTTTCATCAACAACCAATGCGGTGAATTAGGTAAAAATAACGCGCCCAGGAATAAGATGATGCCTGGAACACCCGCGGATAAAAACATCGCACGCCAATTTTCTTGAGGTGCATAATAAAGGCCTACTAAACTCGCGAGCAAAATACCGAAGGTCAGTAACAATTGAAATACACTCATTCCTCGACCGCGAATGTGTTTAGGCAATGATTCAGATAAATATAAGGGAATGGTAATCGTGATAATGCCGATGCCTATGCCTTGCGTCAGGCGACCAACTAAGATTTCTGAGTATTGATGAGCGTAACTTAATAATAATACACCGACTAAAAAAATAATCGTTGCGACGATAATCATGAGGCGACGACCAAATAAATCAGCTAAAGGCCCAGAAATCAGCGTAGCAATCGCGCCACCACCTAATACAGCCGACACCACAAACGAACTTTGCATGTCTGACATGGGAATACTTTTATGCATGAAAAGCAGGGCGCCGGCAATGATACCTAAATCATAGCCATAAATGATTCCGCCCATTGCCGCAAAAAAAACAATAAATGCAATGAACTGATTTTGTTGCAGCCGATTTATTAACATAGCAGCTTTCTCCATCGTTATTGTGTTAGGCCGGGGCAGTTTAAAAAAAGACTAAGTTTATCTACCGGACAATTGATAAGCAAGGAATAACAAAGGTAATATTGCAAGAAAACAGCCTTTATATTTGATCAAAAAAAAATCAAAAATTAAAAGGAGAGAGTAAAATGCCCGATATTTATACAGCCATACATAGTAATAATGAAGACCAAGTTAAACATTTTCTTGCACTTAATACGTATGAGAAGACTGACACATTTGGCTGCACTCCATTAATGGTGGCTGCGGCTGAGAATCGTCTCAATATGATAAAAATATTATTAGAACACGATAAATCTAATATTGATCAGATAACTCCGAGTGGACAGACAGCATTATTGTGTGCTATTCGCCGTGGTCATACTGATGCTGTCAAATTACTGCTGCAATCTGGCGCTAGTATGGATGTATCCAATGCACGTGCTACAGCATTACAAGAGGCTGTCATTTTCGGCAAAAAAATAGACATGATTGAGATGTTAGTAAAGGATTATAAGGCTGATATCAATCAAAAAAATCATAAACCACCTAGTATGAATCCAGATGAAACTCTATTGATGAGACTGATGCGCCTAAATAATGATTCTATGGTAGAAACCTTATTGCAATTTGAAAATATAGATATTTATTGTGTGAATGATGCAGGCTATACAGCGCGAGATATTGCATTTAAATGCGGAAAAGTAAAATACCTGAGAATGTTAGATGAGATTTCGTTGCAAGATCTCAATGAACGAAAACAAGAAACTAAAGCAGATGATGCGAGAGAAAAAGTCCTTAAAGAGCTAGCTGAAAATTTTATCGTAGTACCTGTTGCTCAAAAAAGTCATCTACAACAAATTCAGAAACAATTTTCTCGGCCTGTTTTAAGAGATAAATGCGAAAGTGAATACGCAGCGACACATGGCGCCTACTTTTATTCGAATGATAAAAGACTGGTCCCAGGCTATTTTGAGGCCACGGCTTTAACAAAATCAAATAAACATAAAAAAACTGAATTATTTACTTTATTAGATGGTCTTCGCCTAACACCAAAAAAAGATACAGTAGGGATTGTCATAGGTAATGGATACGTCTTGTCGCTTTTATCACAAATACCTGCTGATGATATTCTGTTATTAGATACTGAACCTGTTGTTCATTATTTTTTATTGAAAGCGAGAGATCTTATCTTAAATGCAGATACGAGCCAGGATTTTCAAGTATTGCGAATTGAAATGATAGTTAAATTTGAAATACTCGAATACCAGATTTTGTCTCATAATAGGAATCTGCGTACGAAAGGTATGAGCATGGATGAAGAAAAGGGAGTGAGTAATCTACGCGCTGAAATGCAAGAATTAGGAGATAAACACTTTCTTTCAAGTAAATTCCAACTCGAGCAATGCCAAAAAGCATTGCAAAAGAAAGAATTGCTGCCCGTCGATATTAATATTTTTGATGATCGACAAATGGAAAGATTAGCTAGCCTTTTGAAGCAGTTTTCATGCCAGGTTTCATATATTAATCTCAGCAATGTAGCAGATTATGATGAAGATCTTAAATTACGAACTTTATTGCATAAAATACCAGTTAGCGCTAATAGTAAAATAGTTTTAACTGCATTGAGATCTAAAGACCCGAAGGAAAATAAAGTATTTCTTTGCCAAAACAAAAAAGAGGTTTTAAGGGCGTTGGAATATTGTTACATAAGCGCTGGCATTGCAGCTCGCAGGCAGCAAGGTTTAGTTGATATCGGAAGTAGAAGTGGTCGGCCCTAACTTTTGCTATTCGGAACAGTTGTAGGGTGGATTAGAATTTGGAGAAAAAACGCAAACGGGCTCGCAATCGGGCGCGTTCACGATTAGACCTGTGGCAACCGCTGAACAGTTACCGAATTTAAATTATCAAGTTCAATCACTTTTGCTGCGGCAATTTGGCACATTGAGAAAACAAGTAGGGAAAGTAATGCGATTTTTTGCAACATATCTAATCCTTGAGGAAGCAAAGGTGGCCAGAGGTGGAATCGAACCACCGACACGAGGATTTTCAGTCCTCTGCTCTACCGACTGAGCTATCTGGCCTAGATCGCGTATTAAACCGATTGTCATGATGACAGTCAAGAAAATTATGATGTTATAACTTCCTCCTTTGAAAAAAACTCACTGTCATGCCAGCGTGCTCTTAGCTGGCATCCAGTCATGACTTCGATGAAAACTGGATGCCAGCTAAGAGCACGCTGGCATGACAGTAAGGCAGTGCCGCAACGAGTGCGGGGCAGGCTCTTTTTCAAAGGGAGGAACCTACAGTGGAGTATATCCCGCAGGTTTAGCGCTGCCTTCGCCAAATAAAAAACGGTCGGTTTCGACGCTGAGGAATTGGCGTGCTTTTGGGTCAAGCATGTTTAAGCGATATTCGTTAATCAGCATGGTTTGATGATTCAGCCAAAGCTGCCAGGCTTCTTTAGAAATGTGTTCAAATATTTTTTGGCCGAGTGTGCCAGGAAAAGGAGGGCGTTCCAAACCTTCTGCTTCTTTGCGTAATTTTGCGCAGTGTATCATTCGTGACATAACAAATTTCTCAACAGTTTCTTAACTGGTGCGGGCAAGCCAACGGCCTGTGATTTGCTAAGGTTATACCAGATTTGCTGGTCATCCTCCATGATCTTGGTTGGTTTTTTTATCACGGTGACGAAGACAGGTAACATGTCGAGATGAAAGTGGCTGAATGTATGACGAAAAGGTTGTCCCATCTCAACTTGCTGTGGGGATAATTTAAAATGCTGCTGGCAATAGTTATGAATCGCATCGTGTGAAAGAAAATCAGGTAATTCTGGTAAGCTCCATAATCCACCCCAGATGCCAGTGGGCGGACGTTTTTTTAATAAGACGGATTTTTCGTGCCGTAAAACAAGAAAAGTCGCTTGTCTAATCGGTAATTTTTTTTTGGGTTTAGGATGAGGCAGTGTTTTTTCGATGCCTAATTTCCTGGCGGCACACAAGGTTGTTAGAGGGCACACTTCACACTGCGGTTTACCTCTGATGCAAACCGTTGCACCGATATCCATTATTGCTTGAGTGTAATCTTCTACACGGTTTTCTGGGGTCAGTGATTCAGCAATATTCCACAATGTATCTGACACTTTTTTTTCACCAGGCCAATCCGTAATTCCAAAAACACGCGTCAAAACACGTTTTACATTGCCATCTAAAATCGCCGCTTTTTGTTTAAACGCAATCGCGAGAATGGCGCCTGCTGTTGAACGGCCAATGCCGGGTAAAGTGAGTAATTCGTCTAATGTATTCGGCAACTCACCTTTAAAATGTTGCATCGTCAATTGTGCGCTACGATGTAAATTACGCGCTCGGCTGTAATAACCCAGTCCAGTCCATAAATGTAAAATTTCATCTTGAATGGATGAGCTCAGTGCGTGCATAGTAGGAAAACGTTTCATAAAGCGCTCAAAATAAGGAATCACCGTGCTCGCTTGAGTTTGTTGCAGCATGATTTCTGATACCCAAACGCGGTACGCTGTTTTATCAAATTGCCAAGGCAAATTTTTTCGCCCGAAATGATCAAACCAATCCAGAATTTTTTTCTGAAAATCGGTGGGTGAGACATGAGATTGTTTATTACTTACCATAAATTAGAATGATGACGATGATGATGCACAATTTCATAAATTAAATTAGCGGCTAACTTTGCAGTGCAGTGATCTATATCATAGCGCGGTGATAATTCAGCGATATCATAACTCAATGCCTTGCCTGATGCAGCCAGTTGTCTTATCAACGGTATCACATGATAAGGTAATAATCCTAATGGTTGAATAGCACTGACTCCCGGCGCAAATGCAGCAGAAAAAACATCAAGACAAATACTCACGTACACAAATTCATTTTCATCAATAACGCGATCAACAAAATCAACGCATTTTTCGAGTTGACCTTGATGCAATTCATCAGCCCAAATAATTTTAGTCTTATATTTTTTTGCTGTGTCATGTAATTGGCGGATATTACCAGCATGTTGTATACCAACGCAATTGTAATCCAAACGACGTTTTGCAGAGCGATGTGCTTTCGCAATTTGTAAAAAAGAAGTGCCGCCTGTGCCTTTGTTATCGTGTAACAAAGGACGCATATCAAAATGCGCATCAAAATTAATAATGCCGATATGGGATTTCGGATAGAGTTTCGTAATACCTTGATAGTGCCCGAAGGCCAGCTCATGTCCACCACCAATCACGATTGGTATGATTTTTTGTTTTAATAACAGCGTAATCACATCAGCGAGCGCTTCTTGTGATGCTTCAAGATCACCATCGTCACATGAAATGTTTCCAACATCGAGACAAACAAAATTAGTTTTTTGTATAGGCAATCTGGCAAGCGCTTGACGAATTGCATTTGGACCTTCTGCCGCACCAATGCGACCCAAATTGCGACGAATACCTTCATCACAACGAAAACCTACCAGAGCAAAGGTTTGCTGTTCCGTCACAATAGTCGGATTGTCTAACAAGTTGATCATGAGTACAGTTTGAAAAAAAGAGGAGGTTGGCGGTGAGTCAGCACGACCCTGCCATTGCGCTTTATCGGGTGGAAGATAGCGTTTATTCCAGCTCATGGGCGGCATGCTCGGTTAACCATATCTTATTTTAACAGAATGAATGCGGGTAAGCAGTAAACAATATTACAAGTAATGATTAAAAATAACACCATATGCAGCGTATTAATAAAGCCTTAATCTTTTTTTTCCTATACTGAAATCTAGCAAGTTATCTCCGTATGAATCACACACCAGTTAATTCACTACGAGGGCTGATCATGCGTACCGAAAAAACTGAAAAACTTATGCATAACGCCGCGATTCATCTTGAACAATTTAAAACAGTATTGATGACGACACATGAACATGATGCAATTGTTCAAGCGCTCAATAGCGTGACGGATTTTTTGAAAAGCAGTGATTATGGTTTTTTTAAATCTGACAAATCGCAAGAAGAGGAGGTGTCAGCTGCAATGATAAAATTGTCCATTGCATTTAAAAACAAATTGAGTCAATCACATAGTCGTGATCTTGATATTGTGATGCAAGCAGCGGTGGAGCTCAAATGGACGATTCATGAAAGTTGGCTGGCTACTGCTCGACGTAAAGGAGGGTGTGCATGGCATCTTGTTGATCCAGTCGCACTTGTCACGAAAGGGGTATCACTTCCTGTATCAGATTGGATTGAGTTTGGGGAGTGTATGAAAAATCAGGAAACACATCGTAAATCGTTATTTAAAAGTGTGTACGAAGGAATACTTGCAGAAAAATTAGGTGTGATTGAATCAGATTGTCTGTGTAACGATAATCATTGCAGCGAAAAATCTGCTTTCAAGAAAGCGATGCTTATGCACTATGATGCAACGGGTCATTTGATTTGTTATAACGATATATCCGCTAATGACGTATTATTTTCATCATCTGCATATACGCTCTCATCGCTGTCACAGACAACACATCAAGCTGCAAATGATAAAGTGAAAGAAGTAAAGTTGCGTGTCTCGGCTTCTTCGATCGCGTCGTTAATTGAATATAAATCACGACCCTTCGAGACGCGCTTCGCACTCCTCGAAGGGCATAAAAAAACCCAGCATTCGCTGGGTTTTTTGAGAATTTGAAAGTGTTGTTTAAACAGCGCCGACGGATGCCGCTTTTGCGCTAATCATTTGTAAAAATTCTTTAACGCTCATCACATTCGCATACATGGGTTGCAGCGCTGCTAAAAATGCATTATGCACGCTTTGTGCTGGAATCAACATGTTATTAAATTCGAGATTTTTTGAGGTGCACGCATCATGTAACACGGTGCAGCTAAATCCTAAATCATAGGCAGCTCTGACGGTTGCATCGATTGCCAAATGCGTCATCATGCCAGCAATAACCAAATGATTGATTTTGTGTTTAATCAAATGATTCAACAATGCGGTATCTTTAAAGCAATTCGGATAATGTTTTTTGATGACCGTTTCAGTTCGTAGTGGTTGTAGGTTTTGCTGAAACTCAACACCTTTTGTGCAAGGAAGAAAATGAACGGCATCGGGACGTGTGGAAAGATGTTGTAGATGAATGACATCTAATTGTTTTGCACGGTACACTTGCAATGCTTCTTGTGCTTTCTGACAGGCTTCTACGCTTTTCTCAAGCGGCATCCTACCATTTGGGAAATAATCGTTTTGATATTCAATCAATAGAAGTGCTGTGTTCATTTTGTGAGATCCTTTCATCGTGATGTTTAGCCCTCTATTAAATCGATTTTTACTAAAATAGGCAATAGATTATTCATTCTACTTTTAATTATGAAATTCTCGCCATGCAGGTTGTCTTGAATTAAGGCAGCATTTAAACAAAATTGAGCGGATAAATCAAGTACAATTGTTGAGAACTTGGACGTACACGAATCAGGGCCGTCCATAAATTCCCATTAATTCTGTCTCGCCTAAGATATGATTCTTCATTGCAACAGTGACTTGCTGTTTACTTGAACCTTCTGTGATAGCAAGCAAATCATCCAATGCAAATAGTTTAAAAAAATAACGATGCTCGCCATTGGGTGGGCAAGGTCCATAATATTTCAAATTGCCGCCAGTGCCTTGACCTTGTATTCCGGATGGTTCTTCACCTTCTTCAATTTCTTGCGTACTAGCGGGAATATTAAAAACAACCCAATGATCCCACATACCATCTTTACGCAAATACGCGGGTACATCCGGATCTTCCATAATCAACACCAAACTTTTTGTTCCGGAAGGAATGTCGCTGATTGTTAAAGGTGGATTGATGTTGGGTCCGTCGCACGTGTATTTACGTGGAATATATCCTTCATGTTGAAATACGCTGCTGGTTAGTTTCATGTGATTTATTCTCCTTGATATCAACTCGTATCACACACTTCCATAAATCGCAACTGGTTGATGTGTTTGATAAGCCCAATAACGATCACCATAAGACCAATGCCAATATTCTGTAGGATAATTAACAAAACCAACAGCGCGCAGTACATTTCCCATTATGTTGCGGTATTCTTTCGCTTCCGCAGAAATGGCATGCGAGTGTGTTTTGCAATAAGTACCATTTAAATCTTCATACGTATCGTCTAAATGAATTCCCATATCGACAACGTTTCCTGTCTGATCGACAAGATAAACATCAATCGCAGCACCTGTCGAATGGGGTGGAATATTGATTGATCCATCTAAATTAATAATCGGCGAAACAAATTTGGTTGATTCTATAAAAATTTCTTCATGAGTTAAGTGTGGATGTTCATTCAGAAGTTTGTCATATCGTTCTTTGAAAATTTTTTGCTGTAGTTCAAGATCGCGATAACCTTCATAAAGACAAAATTTTAAACCATCAGGCAGCATGGATTGCGCTAGTTTAAGTTTATCGTAAATCGTTTTCCGTACTTTTGTGTAATTTGAATTGTTTGGCAGTAAAGGTGGAGGCCCATAAGCAATATCATGTTGATGAATAAAATCAATCATGGGTTCATGATTTTCCTGAATCGGTATAGCTAAAACGGCCGGATCAGCAATTAAAACAAAGTGATTACTATATTTGGTGATGGCGAGCAAACCAGGGATTTTGTATTTGTCAAAGATATCGTACAAGCCAACTTATTAGCAGCAAGACATCCAGGTGATGTATTTAATGTTGCTAATGGGGAAAGTATGACAATCAATGCGCTTGCACAATTGATTATTCAATTAACGCATTCCAAATCCAGCATTGCTTATCAACCGGTGCGTCATGGTGATATTACACATTCGTCAGGAGACAATACCAAAATTCGTCAGCATTTACATTTTCAATCAAACCATCTTTTTAATTCTGCGTTGACTGAAACGATTCAATATTATGCTGATAAATTGCATGAACGTGTCCATAATAACTGTATTTAATCAATTTGAAACGGAAGGACGTTTTGATCATGCCTATCCTTTTGGGACTGGGCATATCAATGATACGTATTTAGTAAAAACCTTCGAGACACACGCTCCTAACTATATTTTACAACGCATCAATCATTTCATTTTTCCGAATGTGCCTGCGCTAATGAATAATGTTGTTTTAGTCACAGAACATATTCAAAAAAAATTGCGTGCATGCGCTCAATCGAACTTAGAACGACATTGTTTAACATTAATCGTGAGTCAACACAAACAACCTTATGTACAAGATGCTGAGGGTTATTACTGGGCCTGTTATCTTTATATTGACGGATCTAAATCGCATGATTTAGTTGTTAATGATAAACAAGCATATGAAGGCGGGAAAATGGTGGGACGATTTCTCGATTTATTAAATGATTTTCCGCCTATTTTATTGCATGAAACCTTACCTGCATTTCATGATGTTGAATCACGTCTTAATCGATTTACACAAACACTGTTGGAAAATAGTTTTGATCGAATAAAAAATTGCAGTGATGAAATTGCATTTGTTCATGCGCATGCTGATGAAATGCAATTCATTTTACGGCTTGGGAAAGAAGGGAAAATCCCATTACGCATTACTCATAACGATACTAAATTTAATAATATATTACTTGATGAACAGGATAATGGCTTATGTGTGATTGATTTAGACACGGTCATGCCTGGCTATATTCATTACGATTTAAGTGATGCGATTCGAACGGTTGCTAATACTGCCGCTGAAGATGAAAAAGAATTGCAGAAAATTGATTTTAATATCGATTTATTTACTGCATTTAGTCGTGGATTTGTTGGTGAAGTGAAACATACTTTAACTGCACTAGAAAGTGAATCGCTAGCGTCATCTATTCCTTTAATGCCTTTTCTAATGGGCTTACGCTTTTTGACTGATTATCTCGCGGGTGATGTTTATTATAAAATTCATTTTCCAGAGCATAATTTACAGAGAGCGCGCGCGCAATTTCAATTCATACGGTGTATTCAACGCAAAATGCCGGAGATAGATTCTATTCTTCGCAAAATTATTGAATAATAAATCAGCTTTGAATTGAATATTTTAAGCACAATAATTATAATGCATGGCATTATTTAGCCAAAGCTGAATTAATAAGTTACGTTTATCGAGGATCATCATAATGGATAGTACAAGTAGTAGAGAATTGGTAAACAAAGAAGAGAAGAAGCAGGAACCCGTTTTTAATAGCCAAGATCTGTCCATTTTTGATTATCACCCAAGAGATATGCAACGACACACCTTATCCTTTTTGGTGGGCAATGGAATAAATGGAATAGAAAGATCTAAACTTGCAAGTCGCTTTACTGTCGCTAGCGCTCAAAAAGGATCTTTCTTTGCTGAATGCAAAGCATCCCTTCTAGTTTCAGCCGCAACGAAAGCCGTCCGTAATTTGGCACACCGCATCAAAGTAAATGAAACCTTAGCATTTATGCGTCACAACCCCAATATTTTACAGTCACTCCCATTTCCGATAGAAATAAGAGATCGTCATGGCCGACAGATTAGAAGAAACTGCATAATAGGAGCCCTATTTGCACTAGACGAACTTGATGTGATAGAGGCTAAACCTGAAGTTAACCCCAGTAGTTTGATTCCCACCATATTTTCTTGGTTTAATAAGGCAACTGATATAAGAAGTTCTCATATTACACGCCAATTACAACGACAATTAAAAGAAGAATCTAATTCTCGTCATAAACTTGCTACAAAAAATCGAAGAGCCAACTCTTTGAAGGAAATCAAAGTATTCATTAATAAAGTGATCGAATGCACTGATATATTGAATGATTCTGATGACAAACCCTTTGAAGATCTATTGAATCTGAAATTCATACAAGATTTTATAACAACTGCTTTTAGTCCAGACAAAAATGATAATGGAGAGGAGGGTATTGTTTGGGATTTTTGGCAACTTAATCTGGATTATATTGATCTATTGAAAACCTATCTTCTTAAAAAAAAGAAGGTCGGAACTGAGTTGCGTCCTCATATAGGTGATTGGTATAGTAACAAAATGCGTGTAGTTGATACTGCTGTCTGGTTGGCTTTTCTGCGTTGTAGTCAATTCTGTCATCTCGAAGCTTCTGCAACAGGTATTGGTAATATATCTCATAACAGAACCCCCCCGGTTCGTTTCGATTGTTCTATGGCGTACCCAGATATTTTAGTTGATATTGGGCTGACTCACTTTTTCGCTTTTTACGGTAAGAAATTGGCCTGCGAAGGCGGCATGCTGGGCGGAAATGGTTTTGCGGCACACGGTGCATATGAATGCCTTTGTGAAAGAAAAACGTCAGCATTGCAGAGCTTATATAGCCACGACCACGTGCCCAGAGCATCTGTCGATGATGTAGAGATTCGAAGCAGTCCTGTTGCTACTGCTGCTAGGGCGTGTCCCTAAACCTTTTGTCAGATGCCAGAGATAGATTCAATTCTTCGGCAAATTATTCATGGTTGTTATTCTGAACCCAAGCTGGGAAATCATGCATAACTTATTGATTATACTTATTTTTTTATTTTTTAGCGTCAATAACGGTGTCAAACCCTGCCTGGTTTTATCGATCATTATCGACTATAATATCATCATACCAAACAACTATTGATGAGGCATACCATGTTAACTGTGACCATTTCTCCCAAATATCAAGTTGTTATCCCAAAAGAAATACGAGATGCGCTGCATTTACAGCCCGGCGAAAAATTACACGTATTTCGGTATCAAAATCGCCTTGAATTTGTTCCCGTAAAAGACATTAAAAAAATGCGTGGGTTTCTGAAAGGTATTGATACCACAATTGAACGTGACAAGGATAGAACATGAAACGGAATATAGTAGATTCTTCTGGATGGCTAGAATATTTTGCCGATGCAGACAATGCCAGTTTTTTTGCACCCGCGATTGAAAATACCAAATTATTGATTGTGCCAAGCATTTCCATACTGGAAGTATTCAAACATGTTTTGCGTCATTGTTCAGAGAAACAAGCATTCGAAAGCATTGAATGCATGTTGCAAGGCACTGTGATTGATTTGAATGTTGAGCTGTCACTGAATGCCGCTAAACTAGGTATACAACACAAAATACCTCTTGCAGATAGTATTATACTCGCGACCAGCATGGCGCATGAAGCCACTATCTGGACTCAAGATGCGGATTTCAAGGGATTGCCGCAAGTTAAATATATTAATAAATAGGGGCTGTTGACATTCAAAAGAGCTTGTCATCGTGATCGCAGCGAAGGATCTGTTTGAATTCTCCATGACGATGACAAATCATCCCAACCCTGATTGCTTTCTTCAATGAAGATAATTTTTTTAACACGCAACCATCCTTTCAGTTGTTGTTTTATAATAAACAAGTTTTGTTAGATTGTATTTTTTTGTAAATCCCTCGATAAGCTCTCAATTACAAAATAACGCTTCGTCAATTTCATTTACTTTAATTAAACGTACAGATAGTACATGTAAGCATGAATTACCGATACTGCCTATTCATATGTACAAACAACTTAACGTTTATACTAGAAACTGTGCTTGTTATAAAAGCAAATAACGAGGTAAAAACAGAAGATGCTGCCGCTAAGTTAATGAAGCTACGTGCTGTGACTTC
>Ga0207068_1180_pt1 | contig 17654 bp, 7 predicted proteins | sample Alteio_BWMinCont_23_FD_153475 | JGI IMG/M metagenome (GOLD analysis project Ga0207068, IMG submission 153475) | Enriched cells from forest soil in Barre Woods Harvard Forest LTER site, Petersham, Massachusetts, United States -... | ecosystem: Environmental > Terrestrial > Soil > Temperate forest >... | reverse complement strand
GCTTTAAGCGTTTTATTGTGTATATAGTTAAGCCAGGGCAAGCTTTGAGAATCCAAAGAAGTTAAAGAGGAGTCGTCAATATGATTCTTCGGTAAATTTCTTGAAGAATAATTTCCTGGCAAATAAGATATACCCGACAAGGAACTTCCCTTTTGAATAAAAGCCCCAGGCCGGTAACGTCTTTTCTGTACATCACAGGAAAGCGGCAGTATCCATATTAGTATACATAATAGAAGATAAAAGACAGTCTTGTTCCTATGCATTCTTTAAAATTGACCTAATAATAAGTGGTGAGACCGGTAACCATGTATGTCAAAACCCAAATGTACTAAACAAAGCGAAGAAGCGGAATATTTCATATTACCCATCTTCCTTTCTGTGGGCAAAATAACCCCGTGTAAACTCTTTTAATTCTTTATTCCTTGTATTCCATTCCCAGGGTCCATTTTCAGATACTTTCAAATCTTTGTAAGGGTTATATTTTAATGTTTCAAGATTTTTCTCCCTTTCTGCATATTTACGATTTGCAATATCCCCATGCCATAAATGCAGAACAGTACCCTCGACATAGGAGACCTTCCCTTTCACTTCTTTGTAGATCGATTTACACCAGTCCAGGAAGTGATTATAAAAATTATTGTTTGTCCCAATTATTCTGTTTATACATCCGGTATCCCAGTCCCCACAAAAAGCATGTGCCATTACATGATCTGCCGTTCCTCCTATACAAACATCGTATAACCCATACTTTTCAAGAATGCTTCTCTGAGCTGCCCATGCAAAACCTGTATGCCCGTGATCAGCAAAATTTCCTGTAGTTAAAATGTTAGGATGGTTCTTATAAATAAATCCAAAACCCGAATACCAATCGCCTATCCCTTTGAAACTTAAAACGTCTTTAGGCAATCTGACAGCGAATTCGAAAGGTTGAATCACCTTATATTGGTCCAGCGCAATAGAAGTTTCAACCGCCCATTCAGGGTTCTCAAATAATATATCGCAATCCACCCATGCAACCTTTGTACACTTGGACGGTAACTGTTTTATGGCATGGTTCAACAATCGTTCTTTTTGCCACATCACATCTTTTGCCCTGATTTGCATTACATTTTTTGATGCAGGTAATTCAAATGGGTCATTTCCAAAAGCGCATTCAATTATAAGATAATTTAAATTTGATTTATTGATCTTTTCAATGAACATTTCATAATTATACCTTTTCGTTTTATATTTTTCCGAATTGTAATAGGAACTCAGAATCCATAGATCATCCACATAGGTGTATTGTTCAGCACCTGCAATTTCAACTTTTGATTGACTGCGAATATCAACCAACGTATTATACTTATCAAGTTTCAGGTCGACACTTTCAAATGATGACCTATCAAGCAGTTTTTCTTTTAGCTTTTGTGAACCCCCAGATTGAAGCAAATGTGTTTCCAATATCGTTTGATTTATAGGAAGTAAATTTACTGAAATGTCTTTAATTCATTCAGGGTTAAACTTCTTAAATATTCCTTTTTCAATTAATCAAACACTTTTTACATTCTAATTTATTTTAAATCTTTTCTAACCAAAAGGTCGAGCAATGAAATACTCAGAAGTACTGATTTTGAAGCGAAAAAAAGAGGATCACTTTCATGATCCTCTTTGATGGAATTACTTGGCACATTGAGCACCGTGTCTTTCTAATAAAATCCGTTTCCGCTTACTTGCTTCGCACTATTGAAGATTAGGAAAAGCGTCACGCGAAACACCACATCTTCATCTTTCACGACCCTTGTTCCGAATAGTTTACCTGTCCCGGAAGGTCCTGCTGAGCTCATCATGGCATTGTCTGCGTTCCACCAAAAATTCGGCATGATGTGTATCCGTTTGTTAGGGGTCCAGTCGATGCCTGCCGTCACAAAAGATTGCGTATAGAAAGTAGCCGAGTTTAGATTACTTCCTGTAATTCCACTATATGCTTTCGTGTACACCCGGTCGGTGTTCCAGTTTATGTCAGGGTTGTAGCGGTCATAGCGACCAAATACATGGAGTTTGTCCTTTATAATCCGGGCCGATGCGAATATGGAAAGGCCGACCTGTATACCTGATGCGGTATCACTCTTAGCCGCCAGTGTCTTGGTATCCGGAGTATAGGTCTTGTAGATATCCGAGTTCTGGTTGTTTTGACCAAAGACTTCCACTCCAATATGAAAGGCGGGAGCACGGTAGGAAATATATGCGTTAAAAGTGGTGTTGGAAGTATGGTAAGGTGAATATTGCTGATTGGAATAGTCGCCATACACCCCAATCACCAGTTGCTGCTTGAACAGAGCCGTATAGATATTTACTCTTACTTTTTTATACGGATCAGTTTCAGGTGTGGCACTATTTCCGTTTCCAAGTTGAAGATAATAACCTACCAGGGAAGGTCTGGAAGGATCAGCACCGGCCTTGCTTTGCCATACTGTTCCCTGAAGAGATACACCCAGATCTGTAGAAGCATCTATGTTGTGAAGATCCAGAATAGTTCTCTCTACGGAACGATAGCCCCAGAGTGGAGATACTCCCCAATCGGCAGAATAGGAAGCCGTCTGAAACTGCCCGAAAACGATGTCTGTCCCTTTCCAGAGATTCGACCATTTCACATAGGCATATTTCAGATAAGTGGTGTTTTGGTTATTCGGGAGCAGGGTTTGTTCATTCGCAAGGACAACCGAGGCGCTTAAGTTTTTAGCAATAGTATAATCGTAACCCAGGTAAACCCTGCGTAACTGAAAAGCGTTCGACTGTACATTGGCAGGTACAGGGTTGGTGCCTGAAGCCACATTATTGCTGTTCAGTGCATTTGTCCCTTTGTACTGCACATTCCCACCTCCCCGCCCAAGGGTATCGTTTTGAGTTTTGAAAGCGTAATCGCCGAATACCAATCCCCATAGATTGCCAGAAGGCTTGAAATCTCCATTGGATGGGGCCGGCTCGCTATCCTGCTGAGCAAAAGCCGGGCTCACAGGAAGCAGGGTGAGAATAAAAAATAAGATGAGTGTTATATAAATGTAAGTATGTTTCATGACAGGAATATAGTTTAAGTGATTAATGTATTTATGAATTATTTACCGGTTAAGGAAGACCATGGCTCTGCCACACATGGAAGCATGATGCCCGAAGATGGAAAGGGAGTGCTGTTTAGCACATACAACAACACATTCGCAAGCTACAAGGGGTGTGGCTTAGGAAGGGTAGACAAACAGGATAAACACCTGTATAGATTTTGTCTGAATGTGTGTTTTTCATTGTATTTTGTTTCTACTACCTGAATAGAACTAAGGCAAATATAAATCATCTATAAATTACTCAGACAATTTGCCTAAAATTTATTTTCAGGTAGCAGAAACCAGAACCCTCACCACCCCGGATTTTGCTTAATATTCGGATTTACTGCCAGTTCATTAAGAGGAATCGGGTAAAGCCGATGATATTCCTGCGCGTTGGTTTTCCCAACGGCATGGAGACTTTGCACAAAGATGGATTTGCCCGAAGCATCTTTTTGGCGGATCAGATCGAACCATCTCTGGTATTCCCAGACAAGTTCCAGCCGCCGGTCGAGGTACAGAGAATCCCGAAACTGATCTTTGGATAATCCAGGTGTAAGGTCAGGCAAACCGGCTCTGTTCCTCACTTTATTTAAAGAGGCATAAGCTGGACCGGTAGGGCCATTCAATTCATTCTCGGCCTCTGCATGAATCAGCAAAAGCTCCGCATACCGTATGATGGATACATTGGCAGCCGACTCGCTGGTTATAGAAACTGCTGATGGATCCCAGGCCTTATTAAAGAATGGAGTAGAATCATTGGGGACCGCCGGATTCGTGATTTTCAGGGCAATGGCCTTTCCGGTAGACGGACTTATAAACTGAGTCACAAAAGTGGCCTGCTTCCGACGGTCTCCTTCATGGTACATCTTGTAAATACTGAAATAGTTATCGGCCCCATTGGTATAAAATCTTACTTGTTCCGAATACGATCCGCTCAAACCGGGGACTCCGTTGAAAATGGCCCTGGCACATTGGTTGTTGCCTTGAGACTGAGAATTTGATTTGAACTGAGCAGAAAAAATATGCTCTGAATTATTTTTATAGGCCGGCAGGAATACGTCGGCATAATTGGGTTGAAGTGCATAACCAAAAGCACCTTTTCCTCCTTCAGTCGGAGACATGGCATCCAAAGCCGTACTCACGGCTAACGCATATTGGGAACTCAGGTTCAGAGGCAGAGAGGCTTCGGTTAGATATACTTTCGCCAGTAACGCCAAGGCCGCTCCTTTAGTTGCCCTGCCCACATCAGGGCTTCCGTAAGAGTTGGGTAATACAGCTGCTGCATCATTCAGATCTTTCTCGATCTGTGCGTAAACCAAAGTGGAGGATGTTCTCCCGATAGCAAAGTCGGAGGCTGTAATTCCGGTTTCATTGTAAGTCAGTACTAAGGGAACATCACCCCATAACCTAACTGCATTAAAGTAATACAGGGCTCTCAGAAATTTGGCCTCTCCAAGCAATCGGGCTTTGAGAGCAGGATCAAAATTGATACCTGGTATTTTCGCCAAAGCCACGTTGGCTTTCACAATGCCCGCATAATGTTGCTGCCAGAGCTGGAAGATGGTCCGGTTGGAAGAAGTTTGCGCAAGCACTGCGAGCGACCGCACATCCCCATTGACAGCTCCTGGTCCCGGATCTACATCATCTGTGGCCATATCCATACCCGTGCTGAAGAGGGTATTATAGGGCGTTTGTTCCGAAGATCCGCCTGCATTCAAAAGGTAGTAAATCGCATTGACTCCATAGATGGCATCACTTTCTGTCTTATAAAAGTTGTCTTCCGTGATGATGCTTTGTGGTTTTTCTTCCAGAAATTTCTTGCAGGAAGCCATTAAAATGATCAAAAGAAGCAGTGAGATGTGTTTTATATTTTTCATAGCTGGTTTTTAAAGGACAATGAATCAAAATGTAACTGTAACTCCACCCAAAACAGTTTTGCTGTTGGGGTATACTCCCTGATCGTATCCTTTCTCTATCAGGCTTTGGCCATTGAGACTAACTTCCGGATCATAGCCGGTGTAACGGGTCCAGGTGAGCAGATTTTGACCTGACACATACACCCGCACGGTCTTCATTTTAGCTTTTTCTGTGAGCTTATGAGGCAGGGTGTATCCCAGGCTTATATTTTTAAGCCGGAGATAAGAAGCATCCTCTATATAGCGGTCTGACACCACAATAGCAGGATCCTGATATGGAGCTTTTAAATCGGCATTGGTCCCGGTCCACACTTTAAAAAAATCGGTTGTTGCATTGGTATATCCTGTGCCTAGCTCCAGAGCAGCTCTGTTTGCATTGTACAATTTCCCGCCGACCGATGCCTGGAAGAAAATGGTCAGGTCGAATCCTTCAAACTGCACCGTGTTTGTCAGGCCAAAAACGATTGGTGGATTGTTCTTGATCAGGATCCGGTCGTTGGAAGTTATTTTTCCATCTCCGTCTACATCCACGTAATTCTGTCCTCCGGGGTTTTTATCCTGCTGGGGAGTCAGTACAGGCCCTCCTGCTTTGATCAATCCATTCGTTTCGTATACCAGGAATGATCCTACCGGAGCACCGACTTGCAACACCGAGGGTTGATTTGCATCGGGTACTGTTTGATTGATCCCATCGCCCAGGGAAAGGATCTTGTTAAAGTTCTGTGAGACCATGAACATCGAATTCCATTTTACTCGACCAACCAGATTGTGCGAAGAGATTCCCGCTTCGTACCCTTTGTTTTCCACCGCTCCTATGTTTTGGTATACCGTGGAGAGTTGGCCTGGATTTGCATTTGGGTCATAATACGATAAACCAGAGGTGCCTGATACCGGTTCACTCAGGAGCAAGTGGGTGGTTAGTTTGTAGTACAGGTCGATGGTCAGGCTTAGTCTGTTTTTAAAAAGGCCCATATCGGTACCAACGTCCGTTTGAGTTGTTTTTTCCCACCCCAGGTTAGGGTTTGACACTGTTAGCGGAGCATATCCGGAGACTGTAGTATTCGAAAAGTTATAGCGGTATGAAGCCAACTGAGCCAGGGAAGAATAAGAAGGGATTGACTGGTTACCTGTATTTCCTACGCTAGCTCTTATTTTCAATAAGGAAAGCCATTTTACATCCTTTAGGAAATTCTCCTCTTTAGCATTCCAGGCCAAACCGGCAGACGGAAAATATCCCCATTTATTGTCGGGTCCGAATTTTGAAGACCCGTCGGCGCGCATGGTGAGGGTCATGAGGTATTTTTCCTTAAAACCATAATTGACTCTTCCAAGCCAGGAAGCCATCGCCCACTCATCGGAAGAGCTGGTAACCGGCCTGGGGGTAACCCCTACACCCAGGTTATTGAACGTAAGCAAATCATTCGGGAACCCCGCAGCCGATGTTACCTGGCCTTCTGTTTCGGAATGTTGAGCACTGAAGCCTCCCACAATTTTAAGTGCATGGATGTCATTGAAATTTTTGGAATAGGTGAGTGTATTTTCATCCAGCCAATTGATTGTGAATTTTGAACCAACAGCACCGTATCCTCCGAGCGCAAGACCTTCCGCCGTGGATAAAGGCATGTATTGATTTTGCTTGTTATCCAGAATGTCGGCTCCTATAAGAACTTTAGCTGTTAAATGTCCTGGGAGGCTATATTCCAGAGAGGTGTTTCCCAGCATGCGGTTGGTTTCCGTTTGGTTAATCTCGTTGTTGAGTGTATTGACCGGATTTACGACCGCCGGGTTGGCCGATTCGAAAGGACTTTGGAGGACATACGAACCATCACTTTTATAAATCGGTAATCCAGGCGGTGTAAGCAATAAATTGCTGACTACATTGGCGGGAGCCACATTGGCATCCGACCGGCTTACATTGATATTGGCTGCGATCTTAAATTTTTTACTGTACTTATGTTCAAAATTTACTCTTCCCGCATACCTCACAAAACCAGTGTTTATCAATATCCCTTCCTGATTCAGGTAATTAAAGGAAACCGCTAACCTTGTTTTATCAGAACCCGAGAGGATGGAGAGGTTATGACTTTGTGTCATTGCGCTCCGGAAAGCGGCCTTTTGCCAATCCGTGCCCGGGCCCGTTGTATCAATGGCGTATCCTTGATTCCTTGCGGTTGCCAGAATGGATGCATTTTTTCCATCCAGAGCTCCGGAAGTTCCCGAATTGTACGCGGCATCTTTACGCAACTGCCACCATTGCCCGGCATTAAGCAAGGATATTTCCTTGGTAACCTCCGAAACACCGGTATATACATTGTAGGTTACGGATGATTGTTCATGGTTGGCTTTCCGGGTGGTGATGATTACCACACCGTTCGCACCACGACTCCCATAGATAGCAGTAGCGGATGCATCTTTCAAAACTTCGATGGATTCAATGTCGGATGGGGCGATGGAAGAGAGCGGATCAATTTTAGGGCCCCCGATCACTCCCGCATCATTGACTCCATAATCATTATTAACAGGAAATCCATCAATGACATATAAAGGATCACTCCCAGCGGTAATAGAATTATTACCTCTGATTTGTACGCTTACTCCTGCTCCCGGCTGACCGGAAGTTTGTGTCACCACAGCTCCAGGAACAGATCCTTCCAACAGACTTTCAACGGAGGTAACGGGCTGGTCTTTTAATTCCGTTGGAACCGAGGAGATAGAGCCGGTGATCTCCTTTCTGTTTTGCTCCCCATAGCCCACCACAACCACTTGCTTCAGCGCATTGTTGGTTTGCAGCTTTATCTCGAGTGGTTCGGAGACCTCGTATACATCAATCTCTTTGGTTTGAAAACCCAGAAAACTCAGGAGCAATGTAAATGGCAAAGGTTCTGTTGTTTTCAATTCAAACCTCCCTGCAGTATCTGTGATCGTACCCACCTTGGTACCGTTAATGCGGACCAGAACACCGGTTAAAGGTTCTGAGGTCAGTTCGCTCCTCACGGTTCCTTTGATGAAAATTTCAGTCTGCCCGTAGATATACAAAGAGCTTATCATGCTCCATAAGAATAGAAAGACCCTTTTTCGGGCATTAAATAAAGTAAGGGACATAAGATCTGGTTTTAATTCAGGTTTAGTTCGATGAATTGGAAAGTGATTTAAGCTGCTTAGCCAGTGCCTTGGGTGTGGAATTAAAGAAGCCTACATCGTGATTATACCTTTGCCCTTTGGTGAGTACCCAGGTCAGGAAGGATTGCAAAGTTGGATTAGGATTAACCTTATTGAAAATGAGATTAACATAGGCAGTAGGAATTTCCTTTTCATCCGGGTTATTCTCCAGGTACCTGATGACCTCATCGAGATTTCCGTAAATCTGTTCCTGGGGATCCAGTTTGCCATTTTGATTCAGGTCTATCGGCAGAATCGCTATTCCTTTCACAGGCAATCGTGTCTTCAGATCGTAGATATACCCCAGGTTATTGTAGGAAATACCATTGGTATCTTTCAGTACCGCTTGCAAGAGGTTTTTGTCGTCACCGCTCACTCCCTTTCCACCGATATCTTCCCATACGTAACCGAAATGATCGGCAAAGGAAATGGATGCGCAGGATGCTGTGGCGCGGGTGTAGACCAAGCCTGGATTCTTAGCCTGCTTTTTTGCCTGTTCTTCCTCTGTCAGCAAGCCGTCATCTTTTTCTCGGATAAATAACTCTTTGAATCGGCTTCCATCAATTCCTGTCAAGGCAATCTTTTTGACCAGGGGATTTGCCCCATTGGCAATTGGTAAGAGCGCATATTCGGCCACCTGCACATTGGAATCGGATTCCTTCTGCTGGGCAGGATCCAGTTTGTGAGAGACGATATGTACATTGGCACTATCCGTATTACCTCCCAACTTCAAAAGCGCTACTCTTGCCGAAGGGTATTCCTTTTTGTACTCTGCTATCCATTTTTCAATCAGAGGATACGTAAATCGGGTGCCTGTTAAATAGACATAATCGGATTTTGCTTGTTCCACATGCTGCCCTAGAACAGACAATGGCAGCGCTGCCATAACGACAAGCGCCCTAAATGTTTTTACGGATTTCATGGTTCTTGTTTTTAAGTTTTTTAATGCTGATTTTGATTTGTTCGCATAGAGATTCCTCTCTTGTTTTCAAGAACAAGCGGATTGACCTGTAAGGCGAATTAGGAGTCGTGCCAAACAGTTATACCTGATGTATTGAAAAAACAAGAAGAAGTAACCCTGGATTACTTAATGGGAAGAGGGAGTATTAACAACAACAACAAGAGAGGGGGCTTGTTGTCAGTTCCGGAAGTTGGATGCCGGAGGAGAGCACGCTATTGATTTGCAGATTTTCGAAAGTGCTTTTCATGACTTGTATTGTAATTCTTAAAATTGAGCCCCCGACAAGCTCTAAAAGAAGCAATTTCCGGATGCCCATCCAAGTAGAATCAACAAGAGTCTACTCATTCAATGGGCAGGCAAATGTAGAAATAAAATTATTACTTCCAAATTTATTACATGTTTTTTATTAAATCATTGTTTTTCTATATTTCATTTATGATATGAATACGAGGAGAAAGAAATTGTTTTCTAATAGTTTACCAGGTTACCTAATTTCAGTTTTGAATGCGGAAAGAATTAACAATACCTTTCGAAGAGCGGGGGTTTTTCTACAAACCTATTTCCCTACAACCGATTCCGCCTTCAATTCTTCGCAAGCTTGAGCACATACTATTTCAATCTTTAAAAATAAATCCTTGATCTCTGTCCTTGTTGCTTTCTCGGCCGCTTCTTCTAAACCCTTATCGCGTAGACTGACTGCATAGGCTTCCATTTTTCTGGCAGTCTTTTCGAATTCTGCATTTATTCCCATCGCTGAAAATGAGGGTATTAAAGAATGGGCTGTTTTCTGGAGTTGCTCCCAATTTTCGCTAGAAATGGCCTCTTTCATAAGCCCAATTAGCTTAGGGGTTTCCTGGAGGTAGACTGCAATAATTTCCTTGATTGCCACTGAATTATTCCTTGTTGCCACTTTTAAATAATCCAAATTGATGCTTTTATCTTGTTGCCTGAGAAGCACCTTCCTTTCTTTTCTCTTATTCGTTTTTCCATTAAGGGGGAGATTTAGCTGCTTTATGATTTTACGATAGAGTAACTTATCATCTACAGGCTTGGAGATGTAGTCATTCATGCCAGCGGCTCTGCACTTTTCAACATCAACCGTAGTAACGTCTGCTGTCAGGGCAATGATCGGAGTGGTGGATTTCAGATTTTTCCGAATGTGCTCAGTCGCTTCAAATCCGTTCATTTCGGGCATCTGCAAATCCATGAGGATAACATCATAAGCACTTTTCTGCAATTTGTCTATGGCTATCTTACCGTTTTCAGCGATTTCCGGCACAAAGCCAAATTCTTCCAGTACTGTTTTCATTAAAAGCTGATTCAATTCGACGTCTTCTACAACCAATATTTTAATACCCATAGCCGCTTTTTTAATATCTACTCCCAAATCTGTTTCACCTTCTACTTTCGCCTCTGTTTTTCCAAAGTTCAGAGCAAAACGAAAGGTGGAGCCTTTACCGACTTCACTTTTTACCGTAACATTTCCTCCTTGTGCAACTACAAGTTGCTTAACTATAGCCAGCCCTAAACCGGTTCCTCCATATATTCTGGACGTATCGCTTGATGCCTGCTGAAAACCTTCAAAAATAGTTTCCAGTTTACTATCAGAGATGCCAATACCGGTATCTGAAACATCAAATTCCACAGTTACATGCTCTGTGTCCTGTTTCAACATTCGAACATTCACGGTTATCTTCCCCTCCGTTGTAAACTTAACAGCATTACTAACCAGATTGAGAATGATCTGATGCAAGCGTACCGGATCACCAATTAAAACATCCGGAATTGAATCATCATACTCCTTAATCAATTTCAGGTTTTTCTCTTCAATTTCTGTTTCAAATAAATGAAGCATCGCAGAAACCGAATCGGATAGCTTAAACGGAAGGTGATTAAAGGTCATCTTTCCAGCATCAACCTTTGCCAGATCCAGGATGTCATTTATCAAAACAATGAGAGCGTTACCTGAAATTTTAATAGCGTCCAGATACTCTTTTTGCTTGGTGTTTAAGTCTGTCTTTGATATGACCTTTGTAAACCCTATAATGGCATTCATAGGTGTTCTAATTTCATGGCTCATGTTGGCCAAAAACTGTTGCTTGGACTTTACAGCTCTTTCTGCTATTTGTCTTTCTCTTTCCGCATTATTCTTGGCTTCCAGCAATTCATTTGCAAATTTTTTCTGTGCAGTAACATCCCGGGCCACAATTACCACTCCAAGCACATTCCCCTTTTCATCTTTATATACTGAACCATTAAATAAAACCTCCGTTAGTTTTCCTTCTACGTGCCGGAGTGTGAGCGGGGAGTCAATCACAAACCCTTTTTCAAATACCTCTTGATAAACCTCACGCGCCTTTTGTTGTTCCGTGAAATAATCAAAAAAGTGAGTATCTTTTATTTTTTCACGAGTCATCCCTGTAATATCTAAGGTAGCCTGATTCATGTCTGTGATCATGCCTTCGGCGCTTATGGTGACCAAGGGGTCAAGACTCGCTTCAATAAGACTGCGGGAATATTTTGAAAGCAATTTTTCCCTGGCCACAATAACAACACCCACTACTCTATCTGATTCATCCCTGTAAATAGAACCGTTGCATAGCATTTCAATAAATTTCCCGTCTTTCGTACAAATGGTCAAGGGCGAATCGGTAATGGACCCTTCATCCAAGACTTCTTCAAAGACTTCGCGGGCTCTTCGTGGATTGCTGAAATAATCAAAGAAAAAAGTGCCAATAAGCTGCCCACGGCTCAGCCCCGTAATGGAAGCCAATGCTTCGTTCATGTCGGTTATTTTTCCTCCTAGGCTTATGGTAATCAATGGATCCAGACTCGCTTCAATTAAACTACGTACGTATTGCGATTGCTTTTGCAGTCGATCGTTAAGCGTTTTCAAGTGGTCCTCCTGAGCTAACAGTTCGCGGTTCTTTTTATATAGATCCGCAAAAATCCCGATTTTAGCTTTTAATATTTCCGGGGAAAGGGGTTTAATCATATAATCAACAGCTCCTGCCTTATATCCTCTAAAAATATATTCAGAGGTATTCATATTGGCAGTCAGGAATATGATCGGAACCTGCTTCAGTTTTTCGCTTTGACGGATTAGTTCTGCGGTTTCAAATCCATCCATCAAGGGCATTTGTACGTCCATTAAAATGATGGCGAAAGCCTGATCCTTGAGCAGAATTTTTAATGCTTCTTTGCCTGAATTTGCTTTTACACACTCAATATTTTCCGTTGACAGGATCACTTCCAGAGCAAGCAGATTTTCCACCCTGTCGTCTACCAGCAGAATTTTGATTCGATTATTTTCGTCCCCTTCCATGAAAAATCAGTTTAGTGGTTCTTTTAAGTCCCGTCAGTACCTTTTATTGTCAGATCACACCCCTTGTCATTTAAGCCAGACTCGCATAAGCGACGACAATTGAGCCACATTCACAGGCTTTGTGATGTAATCTGATGCGCCAGACTCAATACATTTCTGACGATCCCCTTTCATTGCTTTTGCGGTAACGGCAATGATTGTCAAATCTTTATTTTTAATGACCTTTCGGATCTTTTTCATGGTTTCATATCCGTCCATCTCCGGCATCATAATGTCCATCAACACAATATCGATATCCTTCGTTTTTTCCAGAAGGGTGATGGCTTCTTGTCCGCTTTCAGCGCTTAAGACCGAAAGATCAAACCGTTCCAGTGCGGTGGTCAAGGCGAATAAATTTCGCACATCATCATCTACAATCAACACCTTTTTGCCTTTGAGGATGTCGCCTTTCAGATAGTAGGCTTCAATTTTCGCTCTCATCTCTTCCGGCAGCTCCTTATGAATGCGATGCAGGAACAGGGCGGTTTGATCAATTAACTGATCCAGCGAATTTGCATTTTTTAAAATAATTTGGTTGGCAAATCTATTCAGCCGTATTCTTTCTTTCTTATTGATATCTTTTGCGGAGTAGACAATCAAGGCCGTTTCCGGCTCCGATTTATCGGTTTCCAGTTCCTTGATGATATCCAGCCCGTCTGCATCCGGCAAAACCAGATCCAGAATGATGCAATCGTATGTTTTTTGGCGAATCAGGCGAATAGCCTCTTTCGCTGTTTGAGCCGTGACGATTTCAACATCCAACCCTTCTACGGCCTTTACAATGGCTGTCAGCTCAGACTCGTTATCATCAATAACCAACAGGTTCTTGATCTTTTTATTGCTGAAATCCTGAATATCACCAAACAAATTTTTAAGGGATTCATCTTTTATAGGTTTGACTAAAAAGTTTCTGGCTCCTCGTTTTAAGCCATTATTTCTGGAATTTTCTCCAGAGATTATATAAACAGGGATATGTCTCAGATTAAAATCTGTTTTGAGCCTATCCAGTACTTTCCACCCACTCGTATCCGGCATATTTATATCCATGGTAATGGCATCCGGATGGAATTGATTAATGAAATCGAGCACGTCATTACCTTTCGTAGTAACCACAGCCTTCACTCCATTCTGGCGTGCCTTATCGAGCAGTATTTTTGCAAAGGTCAGGTTATCTTCCACGATCAACAATACTTTATCTTTCGGTTTAATATCAGACCGGTCATCTCCTGCTTCATTTACAAAAAACAACTCTATATCTGATTTCAGAAAGGCTGAAGAGGGTGTTGATTTCAGCCCACTTTTCGAAGCGGGTTGCGTATCGAGTACTTCCAAATGCTTCTGTTCTGAAACAGGCATGAATTTAAGAGGCAGAAACAAGGTAAATTTACTTCCCTCGCCTGTTTCACTTTCAAGCTCTATGGTTCCACCCAATAAATCAGATAACCCCCTGCTGATAGATAGACCTAAGCCAGTACCCCCATATTTACGACTCGTTGAACCTTCTGCCTGCTGAAATGCTTCGAAGATGATGTTTTGTTTTTCTTTCGAAATCCCAATACCTGTATCAGAGATTTCAAAGGCGATAACCGTTTCGGCGTTATCCAGATTGGTGTTTTTTGTTTTCCAAGTTTTATTGGCAACATATATTTTTAAGTCAACACGCCCCTTCTCTGTAAACTTAAATGAATTGGATAATAAGTTTTTAAGAATCTGGTTCAGTCGTTGCGAATCTGTTTCTATAAATTCGGGCAGGTGCTCATCCATTTCAATATTGAACTCGAGATGTTTAGCCTCAGATATATGATTGAATGTGGATTTCACAAACTTGCAGATGCCTCCAAAATCGAGCAATGCGTAATCTATTGAAATGTATCCGGATTCTATTTTTGACAAATCCAGAATGTCATTGATCAATTGAATCAGGTCATCTCCACAGGAATTAATCGTTCTGGCATATTGAATTTGTTTGTCAGTGAGGTTTCCGTCGTGATTGGAGATAAGCTCATTGGCAAGTATCTGTAAGCTATTGAGCGGAGTTCTTAACTCGTGCGACATATTCGCCAAAAATTCAGATTTGTATTTGGAAGTCAGGGTTAATTGATCCGCTTTTTCTTCGAGTGCCTTCCGGGCTACTTCCACTTCCTGGTTTTTTTGTTCCACCTCTTCCTTTTGATTAGCCAGCAGCCCGGCCTTTTCTTCCAACTCCTCATTCGTGTTACGCAATACCTCCTGTTGACTTTTAAGTTCTCCTGCGAGTGACTGCGACTGAACAAGAAGTTCTTCTGTTCTGGAATTGGATTCAATCGTATTTAAAACAATACCAATACTCTCTGTTAAACCTTCCAGAAAATCCAAGTGCGTTTGGCTGAATGAATCGAAGGAAGCCAGTTCAATGACCGCTTTTAAACGCCCTTCAAAAAGCACAGGTAAAATAATAACATTCAGAGGCTTTGCATCTCCAAGGCCTGAATTGATACGGATATAATCTTTAGGGACATTGGTAAGCAAAATTCGTTCTTTGCCAACCGCACATTGCCCGATTAGTCCCTCTCCCATTGCATATTGAGTAGGCGAGTCTTTTCTTTTTTTGAAAGCATAAGAAGCTATCAATTGGAGTTTAGAATTCAGAAAGGTATCATCCTCTTGCAAAATATAAAACAAACCATGTTGAGCTGTGACCACCTGGGCCAGCTCTGAAAGAATTTTTGTGGTTACCGAATTGAGTTCTTTCTGCCCTTGAAGCATTTGAGTGAATTTCGCCAGATTCGATTTAAGCCAATCCTGCTCCTGATTTCTCAAGGTCGTTGCCTTCAAGTTCGAAATCATCTGGTTGATGGTATCTTTCAGCGCTTCTACCTCTCCTTTTGCATCCACCCGGATTGTCCGGGTTAAATCTCCTTGTGTTACGGCCGATGCCACTTCGGAGATTGCTCGTACCTGGGTGGTCAGGTTAGCCGCCAGTTGGTTTACGTTTTCAGTGAGATTTTTCCAGGTACCCGAAGCACCCGGAACATTCGCCTGACCACCCAGTTTACCTTCTGCTCCTACTTCACGCGCCACCGTGGTTACCTGGTCGGAGAAGGTTGCGAGTGTATCGATCATTTCATTGATGGTATCAGTTAATTGAGCCACCTCCCCTTTTGCATCAATGGATAATTTCTGTTTCAAATTACCTTTGGCTACGGAAGTCACCACTTTGGCGATGCCTCGCACTTGTCCTGTTAAGTTGGAGGCCATCAGATTCACACTATCTGTTAAATCCTTCCAGGTACCGGCTACTCCTTTAACTTGTGACTGGCCACCCAGCTTTCCTTCTGTACCCACCTCACGCGCCACCCGGGTTACCTCTGAGGCAAAGGAGTTCAGCTGTTCTACCATGGTATTGATCGTATTCTTCAAATCCAAAATTTCACCTTTTACATCTACCGTAATGGGTTTGGAGAGGTCGCCATTCGCCACGGCTTTGGTTACTTCGGCGATGTTCCGTACCTGAGCAGTCAGGTTACCGGCCATTTGATTCACACTATCCGTTAAATCCTTCCAGGTACCGGCTACACCCGGAACAAATGCTTGTCCACCCAATTTTCCATCTGTACCAACTTCCCGGGCAACACGCGTTACTTCCGACGCAAAGGCTCTTAACTGATCCACCATGGTATTGATGGTTTCTTTCAGTTGCAGGATTTCGCCCCGTACGTCCGCTGTAATTTTTTTCGACATATCCCCATTCGCCACGGCAATGGTTACTTCAGCAATATTTCTTACCTGCGCGGTAAGGTTACCAGCCATTTGATTCACACTATCTGTTAAATCCTTCCAGGTTCCGGCTACACCCGGAACATTTGCCTGACCCCCAAGTTTCCCTTCTGTTCCCACTTCTCTTGCGACACGCGTTACTTCGGAGGCAAATTCCCGTAACTGATCCACCATGGTATTCAGCGTTTCTTTGAGCTGCAAAATTTCGCCCCTAACGTCCACCGTAATTTTTCGGGACATGTCCCCATTTGCAACGGCAATGGCTACATCTGCAATGTTTCGTACCTGAGCGGTCAGATTACCTGCCATTTGATTTACACTATCTGTCAAATCCTTCCAGGTTCCTGCTACACCCGGAACATCCGCCTGTCCTCCCAATTTCCCTTCGGTACCTACCTCTCTGGCCACCCGGGTTACTTCCGATGCAAATCCCCTGAGCTGATCCACCATAGTATTGATGGTATTCTTAAGTTCCAGGATTTCTCCTTTTACGTCTACCGTAATTTGAAGGGAAAGGTCACCTTTGGCTACGGCTGTTGTCACTTCCGCAATATTTCGGACCTGTCCCGTAAGGTTACTGGCCATTTGATTTACACTATCCGTTAAGTCTTTCCAGGTTCCTCCAACACCTTTTACCTGTGCCTGTCCTCCCAATTTTCCTTCGGTACCTACTTCACGAGCTACCCGGGTTACTTCGGATGCAAAAGAGTTCAGCTGTCCCACCATGGTATTGATCGTGTTCTTCAATTCCAAAATCTCCCCTTTTGTATCCACAGTGATCTGGCGGGAAAGGTCACCACGGGCCACAGCAGTGGTTACTTCCGCAATGTTCCTCACCTGGCCGGTTAGGTTACTTGCCATTTGGTTCACGCTGTCTGTTAAATCTTTCCAGGTTCCACCAACCCCTTTTACTTTGGCCTGTCCACCCAATTTCCCTTCTGTACCTACTTCCAGTGCAACACGTGTTACTTCGGATGAAAAGGAGTTTAACTGATCCACCATGGTATTGATGGTCTTCTTTAACTCCAAAATTTCTCCTTCTGCAACAGCGGTGATTTTTTTAGACAAATCGCCATTGGCAACCGCGGTAGTCACTTCGGCAATATTCCTTACCTGTCCGGTAAGGTTACTCGCCATTTGATTCACACTATCGGTCAAATCTTTCCAGGTTCCACCAACCCCTTTTACCTTTGCCTGACCACCTAATTTCCCCTCCGAACCTACTTCCCTGGCGACTCGAGTTACTTCAGCACCGAAGGAGTTCAACTGATCCACCATGGTATTGATGGTATTCTTTAACTCCAGAATTTCCCCTGCCACATTCACCGTGATCTTTTTCGAAAGGTCGCCTTTGGCAACCGCAGAGGTCACTTCCGCAATATTTCGAACCTGCCCGGTAAGATTGCTGGCCATTTGAT
>Ga0207068_1178_pt1 | contig 17937 bp, 15 predicted proteins | sample Alteio_BWMinCont_23_FD_153475 | JGI IMG/M metagenome (GOLD analysis project Ga0207068, IMG submission 153475) | Enriched cells from forest soil in Barre Woods Harvard Forest LTER site, Petersham, Massachusetts, United States -... | ecosystem: Environmental > Terrestrial > Soil > Temperate forest >... | reverse complement strand
AATCCCAAGAAATCTGTCTCATAGATTGCATTTAGTACCTCAGTTACTACTCGCTGCACTATTTTATCTTCTAATGCAGCAACGCCCAATGGTCTTAGCTTTCCATCCGTTTTTGGTATGTATACCCTACGTGATGGTTTTGCTCGATACCCGCCGCGCTGTACTTTTCGGTGTAAATTTATGAGATTTTCTTCTAAGCATGTTTCATACGAAGACCAAGTTTCTCCGTCAATTCCTGGCGCTGCATTTCTTTTCATACCCAGAAATGCATTTCGCAATCTATCGACAGTGATGTGATGCATTAGCGATGTAAACTTGAGACTCTTATTTTGTTTCGCGGCTAAACGTAGGCGCACTGGAATAATACAGTGCTTGCCTTTATTTTTATTATAAAATCATGAAGTTTGGATATTTCATCTGACCTCTGTTCTTTCGGGAAATTTGAAAGAATACTTAATAATTGACAATAATACTGCCACCAGTTAATAATCAGCTCTATATTTGATCTTTTCTGTCGCTGAATTTAACAAACGAGGTTAATGCTATGAAGAAACAATTAAGTCTTGCTTTATCCATTGGTTTATTAACAACAATGGCACAAGCTGACCAAAAAGCAGGTGTCGGTATGGAATCTACCGTTGCTACAGGTTATGGATTGTATGCAGTGACAATGCGTGTCTCAGATAGTCCTGGAGCGATTAGTAGTTTTTATCTGTATAATCAAAGTGGTGCTTTTCCTTCTCGATGGCGCGAAATCGATCTTGAATTTACTCCCGGATTTACAGGGATTGGTCCAGTTCCTGATCCGAATCCTCACACTCATTCCTTAGCACAGGGCCAATGTTACAGCAACAAATCGGATGATAATCTTCCCGCCAAAGAAACATGCACCGTGGGTGCTTTTTTAGATGGCAAAGCAGGCGCTTCTCTTTCATTTAACACTTACAACTACCGATCAATTGATGGCTATCCGTATGCGCACAGTAATGATCAGGTATTTATGGCTGCCAGCCATGGCGGTGATATATTTAATAACTATTACACGTATTATATCTATTATCTGCCGAGTGGTATTTATTGGACGTTGGATTTATCTCCTGTCAATTTAACACCGACACCGCCTTCAACATTACCTGAACCTTCTTTTGTAAAAAAAGATTCTTCTGTAGTTGAAAAAAATGAAACGTGGAATCCTGCGCAAAACTCAGCATTCCAGGCATTTTGGTATGATAGCTTACCTCTATCACCTAAACAGGCTGATGGGACACTTGCTGAATCAGGTGCGTTAATGAAAATGAGTATGAACTTATGGGATGGCACTAATACTGATCCTCAACATATACAAGATTGGGGTGGCGAAACATCACCGCGAGTAGGCGCTAACAGTTCATATAAATATGTTGCTTATTATCCATTGGTTACACCTGTTAAAGAAACGGTAGAAAAAAAACCGACTGAACTGACATATGGTTCTGCAGAAATTTATAGTGACTTTACAACAACCAATGGTACGTTTTTAGTGAATAACAAGCCCACCACATTTGAAACGCTATGGCAAGTCACTAACGGTACTTATCTGTGGCCGCTAGGACAATTAGATGAACGCAATTTTTCTTGTGGTAAGGGGCAATTAACATTGAATATGTCAGCACCTTATCCAGCGCCAAGAAATAATTATGATAAATTAACGAATTGTGATTGGTTAAATTTAAATTAAAAAAAACGTGGCATGGTACAAACCATGCCACCGCTTTCCGTGAACCGTTATCAGATTATTTTGTAACGACGTTCGCTGAAAAATAATTTAAAATTAATTTTAAACGTTGCGCCAATTCATTAGTCACATAGGGAAGGTTATTCCTGTAGTCGGTATGACCATTTTTATCTTGTGCATAATTAGTAACACCTTTCATAGCAAACATAGGTATTTTCATTAACATACTGACCCATGCTACTCCCGCAGCTTCCATATCAACCGCGATACAACCTTCTTGGTTAATAATTTGAATGTCAGTTTGATTTTCATCAAAAGAATCACTCGAACAAATTATTCCTAATTTGAGCTCGGTTTTATCAATTATCGGTTTAAGATTAATTGAAGTATATCCACCTAAACCATATTCATGGCTGCCTGCTGAAGGAATACGTCTACTATAGAAATAATTTTTCGTGCTTATATAAATTTGTTTAAGTTGGGCGCCCTTATTTTTAATGCCGCCCGCTGTGCCGATACTAATAATAAGATCAGGGTGAAAGTGCTCAATTCCAAGGTAGGTTGCAAGCACAGCAGGTTGTGTACCTACATTTTGCACTTTGTTAATTGGATCTTCGCCATTCGTAATCATAACGATATCTAGACCTGCGTAATTTCCCTGATAAGCTTGCATTGGTAATCCATTAAATTGGCCCGCCAATTTGTGCAGGTCAAATGCTTTCATAATAGGGTTTGCCTCTTTACTCATCGCTACCACAAGCAATATTTTTTTAAAATTCCCTTTGTATTGTATTTGCTGCGTAGATTGAGAAAAAGCATAAGAGGAAAAATAAATCGTCATCCAACAAATGAGTATTCTGATTTTCATATGTATTTCCAGATTTTTAAACTATTTTAAAAAAAGACAACAGAGAATCTAATTAAATAATCGCCCCCCAAAAATACCACCATCAATCACAAGCTCACTCGCTGTTATAAATTTTGACTCATCCGATGCTAAATACACGATCCCGTAAGCTATATCATCAGCCTCTCCAACATGTCCCATCGGTTGTAACTTATTATATGCTGCCAGTAATTCTTCATTACTTATGTTTTGATTATGCGGAATATCTCCGAGACAAGGCGTATGAATATAACCAGGATGAATTGAATTCACTCTAATTTTATCTTTAACATACAACATCGCATCTGTTTTACTCATCAGTCTGATTGCACCTTTTGACGCATGATTGGCTGGATAATCAGGACTACCTAGTAAGCCATGAATTGAAGAAATATTAATGATACTGCCGCCACCTATTTTTTTAAGATAAGAGATAACGTGCTTTGTGCAAAAGAACACGCTTTTTACATTAATATTCATGACTTGATCCCACTCAGATTCTGTCATTTCATGTGTTGGCTTATTACTACCAATAAATCCAGCATTATTCACGAGTACATCAATACGGCCAAATTTTTCAGCAACGGCCTTGAATATCGTTTCTATATTATTTTCATTTGTAACATCCATATGCCAGAACTCAGCTTTACCGCCTTGAGACTGAATTTTTGCTACTGTCTCTTTTCCTGATTGATCATTGATATCAACCAGTGCAATGCTCGCGCCTTCGCGAGCCAATAAATAACAGGCTGCTTGACCAATACCGGTTGCACCACCTGTTACTATAATTACTTTATCAAGAACTCGGTTCATGGATTATCCTTGGGATTACAAAAATATGCTAAAATAAAATTTTACTTATAGTAACAAAAGTTGATTCGACATTGCTGATATTTTTAATGGAGAGACATAATGAAAAAAATATTTTTTGCCGAATTAATAGCTTGTTGTTTACTGACTTTACCCACTTCCGCATTTGCATCTTCTACGTTAACTGGCAAAGAATTACTCGACTATTGCGAAGTTGCATTAGACATTCATGATAATAATCTAGGACGAGTACAAGTCGAAAATGAGTTCCTACAAGGTACAAGAGCTGGTTTTTGTGAAGGTTATTTACAAGCAATTGATCAAGCTCATGGAAAACATTGTTTACCCGATCATAACGAGCGATTAGCCAATATCGCAATCGTCGTCACCTATTTGAAAAAACATACACGACAATTAAATATGCCCGCTTCATCACTTGTTTTAAAATCATATGAATATTATTTTCATTGTTGACTGGATAAATAACGATCTAAACAATGCTGTCTGTTACAAAAAAAATTACAAGTGTAATTGTTGCTCACTACACGCCCTAATCATCTAAATTTAAAAACTGCTTTTATGTTAAAATTATCAAAGAAATCAAACAAAGGAGAAAACTATTTTTCATTCTTTTAACAAAAATTGAATTTTTTTCAAAGCATCCAAAGCAATAACTTTATCGAAATAACAAATTTACGTAATTTCTTAAAGTGAGCGGAGAAATGCAATATGAAAATAGCATTGATAACCTACACGGCCCAAAAAATACTGCGAGACGTGATGCAGTTTCGTAGAATAGCCAATTCTAAAAAATCATGCGCTAGAACATTTTGTGAAAAGTGTCTTCAACCTCATCTACATCACGTTATTTCATCTATTGAAAAGTGCAAACCAATCACATTTGTTTTACCCGCATTTCCAGCAAAATCACCTAATCCTGCGAAGGTTCTTGGAGCACTTCCTGATATGGCTGAGCGACTCTCACTCGAGTTTCTTAACAGTCTTTGCAAACAAATTCAGAAAATCCATGAACCGGGCGCCCGAATTATTATATGTTCTGATGGTAGAATTTTTAATGATGTAATTCGTGTAAGCGATGAAGATGTAACTGAATATCAGCAAGAAATACAACGATTAATAAATGAGCTGTCTCTCACTCATATTTCTACTTTCAATCTAGATGATGTGTTTTCAGGCTTGAGTTTTAATGAAATGCGAAATCTAGTGATGGAAAAATATGGTGAGTCGCTGGATATGCTCAAAGATGCTGTACGCAGAGGAAATAAAACAGCAGACAGCATGGAAGATGAAGAAGTGAATAGGCAGTATTGCGGAATTACTCGTTTTCTAGTTGAGGATGCGTCTCATCCAGGACAGTCACTCAGTCGTACCGCATTACAAAAAGAATGTCGACAGCGCGCTTATCTCGTCATTCAACGAAGCCGCGCCTGGAGTGCATTGATTACAGAGTATTTCCCCGATGCCGTTCGTCTTTCGATTCATCCTCAGACATGCGGCACGTCTAAATTAGGTATTCGTTTGATGGAAGCTGAAACGTGGATGACACCATGGCATGGTGTTGCTGTCGATATCAATGGAAGTTTTGTATTGCTTAAACGCGCACAAGCCGAACTACTTGGCGCACGTTTAGTATACCAAGGAACACATCCCAGCCATTATCAATTGGTCGATACACAAAAACTTTCGAAGTTACAAGGAATGCTATATGGAGCATAAAACCACACCGATTAAACCTTTTGGAATACTGGTAGAACCTAAGCAATCTCATGATAATGTGAATGATCTTAATATCGATTTTTTGCGGGAAACTATTAACCGCGCACATCTCCTTGTCTTAAGAGGATTTCACACTTTTCAAGATGCAGAATCATTTTCAACGTATTGCGAACGCTGGGGCGAAATAAGCATTTGGCCTTTCGGAAAAGTACTTGAATTAATTGAGCAAGACAATCCAGAAGATCATATTTTTGATAATAGTTACGTACCATTACATTGGGACGGTATGTATCGCCCTCAAGTTCCTGAATTTCAGATTTTTCATTGCGTAAAAGCACCACTATCAGGACAAGGAGGCAGAACGACTTTTTCAAATACTGTATTAGCTTTAGAACATGCTACTCCTGAAACAAAAAACCTTTGGAACAAAGTGACTGGGATTTATCAAAGAAAAATGGAATTTTATAATAGCAAAACAGTATCGCGAATTATTGATAAACATCCACATAAAAATTATTTTGTTATTCGTTATAATGAACCACACTCTGAAAGCAAAGGACGCTTCGTGAACCCACCCGAACTTAAATTTACTGGTATTGAAGCTGCGGAATTAGAAAAATTCCATCATAGTTTATTACAATCCCTTTATGCTCCAAACCATTTTTATGCTCATGAGTGGCAAACTGGTGATATCATCATTGCAGATAATTTTTCACTTTTGCATGGCAGAGAATCCTTTGTCTCTAAATCACCTCGTCATCTTCAACGAGTACATGTCTTAAGTAATCCACCTTTTGATAATCCAGGTTTGGAATCTTATAAATGAGTATAAAAGTTGCCGATATCGTTATCGTTGGAGCAGGTCCTGTTGGACTCATGTGCGCGTACCTCGGACAATTGTGTGGCTTGCGCACTGTGATTATCGATAAGTCAGATGCGCCTTTAGCTGTTGGCAGAGCAGATGCACTTAACGCGCGTACGTTACAACTTCTTGAGTTAGTCGATTTATTTGTAGAACTCTATCCACTGGGAAAACCATGTAACACCAGTTCCGTGTGGGCGAATGAAAAATTTATCTCGCGACAATCTTCGTGGTGGGATGAACTTGAAGGCTGTTTGCATAAACATTTTCTCATGCTTGGGCAAGCCTATCTAGAAAATTTATTGGATGCAAAGCTTGCCAAAATTAAAGCCGCGGTAAGACGTTCAACATCAATTAAGCATATTGAGATGAATAAAGAAAGATGTCTCTCTACACTTTCAAATGGCGAGCAAATTCAATCAAGCTATCTCATTGGAGCGGATGGTTCTCAGTCATTCGTTCGAAATCACTTTAAAATACCGTTTAAAATTATACGGCCTCAAATTGTATGGGCTGTCATCGATGGTATTATCGACACCGATTTTCCGAAAGTGCCTGAAATCATTGTATTTCAGGCAGAAACATCCGATGTCGCGTGGATTCCAAGAGAAGGCGACATTGATCGATTTTACATAAGAATGGATACAAAAAATTTTAGTCTTGAAGAAACCATTGCTAAAATTAATCACGCTATGCAACCTCATACTTTAACTTTTAAAAAAATTGTCTGGTTTTCACAATTTTCAGTAAAAGAATCAGTAGCCGAAATTTTTTTCGCACACGATCGTATTTTTTTAGCAGGGGATGCCTGCCATATCCATTCTGTCAATGGCGGCCAAGGTCTTAATACCGGTCTTGCCGATGCATTCAATCTCATGTGGAAATTAAATATGGTGATAAATTTCGGTGCGCCTAGAACACTTTTAAAAAGTTATGAAGAGGAGCGTAGACCCATTGCACAAAGTGTCATTGATACGTCCGGTGAATTGGTTCGCTCAACCAAGTATTCACAAAATGGGACTCACGCCGAAGACTACGTCAAGATTGTGCAAAAACGCGCGGGAAATATCACTGGAATGGGTATTCGCTATGGAGATAAAGGACTCCGTGGTTCACGCGTATTTGACTTTGAAATATTTAACGGGATCGTTAAAACACGACTTTATTCTCTTTTGGATTATGCTAAATTCAGTCTGCTTATCTTTGGCGATCATGAAATCAATCTTAACTTCCCTAAATTTGTAAACGTTATTCAAATTCATTCAAACAAAAACCAAATACGCTATTGGACAGATAGAACACCCTATGTCAATCAGGCCATTTTAGTGAGACCTGATTCCTATATTGAATCAACTGCACCACTCGATAAAATTGAGTCCCTCTTTGAGTTGAGCGCCTCATGAAAAATTTAATTTTTTTAGTCCTTGTTGTTGCCATGTTCACAATGGGTTGCAACGCGTTTATGATTGCGGGTCTTCTCCCTCAAATTAGTCAAACACTTGGACAACCCATTGCGATCACGGGCCAAGGAATTACCGCATTTAGTTTATTTTATTTTATTTCAGCCCCTGTATTCTCTGTGATTCTTTCAAATAAGTCATTCAAGTTAATTATTCAAATTGCACTCATCGTATTTCTTCTTGGAAACTTAGTAACGCTCTTTTCTAAATCGATCACACTTTTTTTAATTGGGCGATCTCTTGCAGGAATAGCCACTGGCATTTTTACTCCTGCATGTTTAACAATGGCCTTTCATTTCGCAGATCAATCAAGCAGAGGTAGACGTTTAAGTATGATTTGGGGTGCCAACAGTGCTGGTGCTGTATTTGGTGTTCCTTTCGGTCTTTATCTCGCATCCATGCTAAATTGGCAATGGTCTATTGTTTATATTATTTCACTCAGCATGCTGGTGTTTGTGATTTTTTCTTTTCAACACGTCAATATAAAACTGCCTGTCATGCCATCATTTAAAGATCGATTTTATCTACTCATCGATCAAAAAATCATGTTAGTCATTGGAATCACTTTTTTTGTTTCAACGGCAAGTTTAGGACTTTACTCCTACATGGCTGTTATTCAATCGGGAATTTCTCATTCACTGGTTCTGACTATATTTATCTGGGGATTAGGTGGTTTTATTGGAAGCTCGTTCGTCGGATTTTTTATTGATCTAACTAAAAAACCTCACATGATTATGGTGTTAATCTTAGTGGGTCTCATCTTCACATTTATCACAATACCATTTACTATGAATTTACCTTACGTGGGATTAATTCCTTTTTTTATGTGGGGTATTTTCGGTTGGGCTATGCCTACAACTCAGCAACACATCTTATTTGAATTACAAGATAAACAAGGAACCATATTAGCCGCTTTAAACGGTTCAGCTATTGGCTTAGGAAATGCGATTGGTACAGCCATGGGTGGATCACTGATTGCTTCTGGATTACAAGGAATTGATCTTCCTTTCTGTTCTGCCATTTTATTATTAGTCGTATTTATATGTCAGTTGATGTTAATTAAAAATTCTGTAGGAGTCATCATACGTGAATAGACCCGTTGTCATTGTTAATCCTTTATCATCAGGAATAGAATTAGCGCCCGCATTTAAATCGCGTGGGATACCTGCTATTGCAGTTACACTTAAATCGCCAGACTGGGTTGGATATGGATCAACTATTCAATCTGCAGATTTTGCTGAAATTATTCCAGACCAATCAAATCTTGTCGAGATTCTTAGAAAGTATAATCCGCTTGCCATTATTCCAGGCACTGGAGAAAGCGTACCCTTGGCAGAACACTTGGCTGAAGTCTTAACACCGAATCTTACTAACGATCCTAAAAAATCACTTAATCGATTACACAAAGCGTTAATGCAAGATGCTTTAAAAGAAGCGGGTATTCCGTATCTTAAAACACTCAATACTACATCTGAAAATGAAGTGGAGCTGTGGCTGAAAGAAAATGAATTGGTTAATTCACCGCTTATTATTAAACCCCCCATGTCGGGTGGTAGTGATAAAGTCTTTCACATTTCTGCAAGAGGAGATTGGAAAATTGCTTTCAATCGAGTTTTAACTGAACCCTCGCCAACGTCTGGAAAAACAAACGACACTGTGGTCATACAGGAGCAGGCGATTGGTACTGAATTTGCTGTTGGTACTGTCTCTGCGAATGGGAAACACTACTTAGCGCATTTGATTAAATATAATAAAACATCCTCTCATGATCGAAAAACTGTTTACGATTATGTTGAATTTGTACCTTACATTGAAGAAGAACTTGGAGAATTATTCATCTATACTCAAAAAACCTTAGATGCGCTAGGCGTTCGTTTTGGAGCGACGCACACTGAAATCATGCTCACTGAAAAAGGACCGCGCCTTATTGAATTAGGCGCTAGAATGTGTGGAGGTCCTGTTGTCAAATTTTCTCGGGAAGCGACAGGGAGTAGTCAAGCTGATAAATTAGTTGAGATCTATGCCGATGGTGATGTTCTCACAAAAGAATTTGTATTTAAAAAAACGGTTGTACCTGTTTTTTTAAAATCCCCAATGAAAGGTACAATATCAAATATAGAAACGCTCACTGAAGCTTCTAAATTGCCAACCTTGTTCAACACTTATATTTGGTATAAAAATGGTGACATTGTGCCTCAGACAGTAGATTATTTAACGAGTATTGGCATTATTGCATTGACTGGAAATCTCAAAGACATTTTACAAGATTACAAAACAATTCGAGAAATGGAGTCGAAATTAATTATCAGTAATTGGAGTTCACATTAATGCTAACTGAATTATCAGGTAATGAACTATATTGTTTAGCACAGAAAAATTTTAAAGCTGATGATACGGTTATTGGGAATTGTGTGAATTCATTAGGGCTATCTGAAAAACTTCAATCTACTTTGAATGAAACACTGGGTAAAGAACTCAGTTCATTCACACAGATGTTGGATAAAGGCAGGATGAGCGCTTATGACCGAATGATAGAAAAAGTCAGCGCCAATGCATGTGGAATTGTTGGTGTTAGCAATAAGCTATTTTTACGTAAGAATAATCTTGAATTTATTTCATCTGGCTCTATAGTCACTAGAGAAAATCAAAACTCAAAAGAATTATTATTTTCCACAAATGGAAATGGAAAAAAACTTTATGCATTGCTTGATGCGGAGTACCTGCCAATTTCATTTGTATTTGGAAACATTGCTTATTCAACATCAATGACGGGCGGAATTATTGGTAAATTGAAGACTTTTAACAAAGGTGAAGTTAAAGCACTTTCAGATATGTTGAGTCAAACGCGTCACTTAGCATTAGAACGCGTGATTGATCGCGCTAAAAAAGTTAAAGCTAATGCAATAATAGATGTCGAGATAACCACTTTGGTTTTTGACGGTTTAAATGAAATGCTGATAACAGGCACAGCTGCTCAGCATGTTTTATTTACATCTGCACAACAAATTGTAACCAGCACGTTAACAAATGAAGAAGCGTGGAGCTTAGCTAAAATGGGTTATGCGCCAAAGCAGATATTAATGGACACTTCTGTTTTTTCTCTGGGGTTTATGAATGGTTTTACATCTTTATTTAAATTACTTTCTTTGAATGAAAATCCTGACTTAACTTGCTTATTTGATCAGGCTAGAGAAAATGTATTTTCGCGTATTAAAGAGAAAGCTCAGATGATCAATGCCGAAGAAATAATGGGCATTAAAACCTATGTCTATCATTTAGGCAATGATCTTTTTGAATTTCTTGCTATAGGAACTGCGATAGAGAAATTGCCCGGCATTAAGACACAGTCAGAGCAGCTACCATTGCAAGTAGTAGCGAACTAGACTGTAATAGTGCTTTCATCCCCACGTTCATCACTCTTGATAACATCAATCATGTTTTCACTTTTTGCCACTAATGTTGTAGCAAATAAATCACCTGCTACATTTGTCATGGTTTGTGCCATATCATTGAAGCGATCCACGCCCGCAATAATAGGTACAGCAGCTAAGGGAATACCCACTGAGCTCATCACTGCACTCATGACAATTAACGCTGATCCAGGAATTGCTGCAGCACCCGCTGCTGCAAATACTGTGGTGATCACTAATGTAATGTATTGCGACATTCCTAATTTTACACCAAACATATTGGCTGCAAAAATAGCTGCGACTGTTAAATAGATTGCTAAGCCATTTAAATTAAGCGTAGTGCCTAACGGTAAAAGAAAATCAGAAACACTGCGATTAATGCGTAACGTTTCACGTGCACAACGCATCGTAACAGGCAATGTCGCGGCACTACTCGACGTGGTAAAAGCCGTAATCAACACAAAACCAATGTTACGTAAATAACGCAATGGGTTAATGCCATTAAATAAAAGGACTGTGCCATAAACAAAAATGATCAATAAACCGCAGCTTAAATACACGCAACCCACAAATTTAATCAATGGTAATAATGCAGCAAGACCATATTGACCAATCACACATGCCATTAAAGCAAAAACACCGTACGGTGCAAATCCTACAACAATTTTTGCAAATCGAAAAACAACCTCAGAAAGCGAAGTAAAAAGATCTTGTATCGGTTTTCCTTTTTCACCCACCATTCGCAGAGCGACACCAAATAAAAAAGCAAAGCATAAAATTTGCATCACGTTATTAGTCGCAAATGCTTGCACTGGGCTGGTTGGTACAAAGCTAACTAATATTTCACCTAGTGTTAAGAGATGCGGGACAGTCTCAACTTCGCTAACAGATGGCACCATTGAAAACCCATGACCCACATCCAATGCATTCGCAATTAAAACACCAATTGTTGCTGATGCAGCCATGGTGAGACTGTAAATCACCAATGCCTTCGCAATCAATTTCCCCATTTTGTGAAAATCTTTAATTGAAAGCACTGCGCACACGATTGCTGTCATTACAACAGGCACAACAAGCATTTGAATTAAATGGATGAAAATCATTCCGATAGGCTGTAGATAATGTGCTTTATTGCCTAAAGTTAAGCCGACCAGAATACCTGCAATGAGTGCACAGATAATTTGTTTCCATCCAGCCAATCGAAACCACTTATTTAAATATTTAGCAAACATACGCACAACCTTGGTTAAAAGTAAAAAAGCCTATGAATGCCATAATATAATGTAGCAACGAATGAATATATCAATATTTTTAATAGGGTCTGTTGACAATTGGTTTGTGGGGTTTAAAAAGTGGGGAATCGAGCCAAAATGGGCGGAAATTTGAGGCGAATAGCAGGGCTATTTAACGAAAATTTCCGCCCATTTTGGCCGATTCAACCGCTTTTTAAACCCCACAAACCAATTGTCAACAGACCCTAATGCAAAAAAACTTGATTAATCAAGGAGAAAAGGGCATACGCTTAATGTATTCATGCACTATTCGATTTTCCTCTTGAGTGTTATACGATTTAAATAACCTATTTTCACGTGCCAACATGTTAAACAAGGAAGATGGGTGAGCACTGTATCGCAATTGTTTTTCTTTTGCAGATAACAAAATGCCGTCTACTGTCACACTACAAATTTGTTTAGTTAACACAATACTATTGTTATTTGTGATTTGATCTAATGCACGATCTTGCCATTGTTTAAGCAAATACGGGTTAAAGTTAAAATCAGCGCATAAAATGAAATGCTCCTTCGCATAGCGATTGATGACATCATTGATTAAATCACAATACATATTTCCCAAGATAGAAAGATGGTTTTTTTCTGTTACATGTTCATCGCCTCCAAAAGGAAAATGAGCTAACGCAAAATAGTTTTCGCGGTTATTATCTGACAATTTCCAAATCTGAAAACGATTTGCTAATTTAGCAAAAATACTCGATTGCTCAAGACTGTCCAATCTAACTTGACTTACTTGATATTTTTTATCGCTCAGCATTAATAAACCCCAGTTTTGAGCATTATCCACAGTAGGCTGATGAATTGAATCGTGTGTAGTAAAACGTTTCATCCATTTAAATTGGTTTAAAGCTTGAATAAATGCATTAATATGCAATGATTGAATGGGGCCTTCACACAAACCAATCGTTTGAATAGTTGGGTTATGATAGATAATCTCAGCAATGACATGAGCCACTTTAGCCAGACGATGCAAATAGTGTTTCTCAGTTTCTATAAAACCAAAACCATTATTGTAACTCGTACCTTCTTTTCCGACTCGCGCGCGGCCTTGCATCATCACATTCCAAAATAATACACCTTGATGAATCACTGGATGATGATCAGAAACGTTTGCAGAAATAACATCATTTCCTCCTAAACAAGCAAAATAACCTGGATTAACAGCGTCGTTAACTTTTTTTACTCTTGTTTCTATACCGTGACTGTTCTGAAATAATCTAGCTCGCATGTGGCCGCCTTATTGGATTGTTTTTGAAGAACCAAGAATGCGACAAAATTCTAGATAACTAAAATCGATTGAATTGATTTAGACGATAAGATTTACTTATTGATAATAAACTCTGATTGATAGTATAATTCTGAACATTTTTACTTATGGTGGTTTGTCTTGAATATTCGTGATTTAAAATATCTCATTGCAGTTGCTGAGCATTGTCATTTTGGTCATGCCGCAGATGCCTGTTTTGTGAGTCAACCTGCATTAAGCATGCAAATTAAGAAGCTAGAAGACACCTTAGGCGTACAATTAATTGAACGCACTAATAAAAGTGTTTTTTTGACTGAAATCGGCAAGCAAATTACGCAACATGCGCGAGATATTATTTATCGCGTTGATATAATGCGGGATGTAGCTAGACAAGCTAAAGACCCTTATAGCGGGGAAGTGCGCATCGGCGTTATTCCAACACTCGCACCTTATTTATTGCCTCACATTATTCCTGGCCTCGCTCAACAATTCCCTAATTTAAAAATTTTTTTACATGAAGAACAAACTGAGCATTTAATTGTAAAATTAAAGCATGGCAAACTAGATGCTGCTTTATTCGGCCTTCCTTTAATTGATGAAGATTTTACTGCGTTACCCTTATTTGAAGAGGAACTTTTATTAGCGATCCCTTTCAGTCATCCATTTTCAAAACGTAAGTCGATTAAACCTGCTGACTTAGCCAATAAAACGTTACTGTTATTGGAAGATGGGCATTGCTTACGAGATCAGGTTTTATCATTATGCCATTCTGTTAATGCGCTAGCCGATAAAAGTTTTCAAGCCACGAGTCTTGAAACATTAAGACATATGGTTGCGTCCAATGCGGGTATTACGCTCATACCAAAATTAGCGTGTCGAACGAACGATGGTCTCTGCTATCTTCCTTTCAGTTCTCCAAAACCAACTCGAATGCTAGGTTTAATTTGGCGACCATCCACCGCGAAGAAAATGTTGTTAGAGAATATGGTCGTGCACATTAGAAAGTTACTGACGAAACAAAAGACGGTAAAAATTATTAACACGTCTATTTTGTGTCAAAAAAGCCAGCCTGGGAACAGGCATTTTTAATTTGTCACACGAAATATGAGCTCTGATGGTTTCCCATCGGGTCGCGTAAAACGAATCGTCGTTTTTATCGGTGCTGAAAAACCGGCTTGTTTTACGTGAAATATCCATATATCTTTTCCCTCGGCACCGGCACACTTAAATACGACACATGCGAATCGTGGAGTACTTTTATAAAACTGTTTATCAAGTTCAACAATATGAGAATCATAATCGTGTAAAGACCAAAGATAACTTGGGCTAAAGTCGCCACTATTCAAACCAATCATAAACTCAGGAGCATCTTTGGAAACCGCGACGATTGTCTTATCTTCTGTATACATTGGAAGAGATGTTCTATCTGCGACTGCATGCATTAAAGGAGATATTGTTAACACAATCACTGGAACACCAAAAAGACACAGCCACAGTGAATATTTTTTTAATTTAGGTTTGAAGTAGCAATAAGCAGCGATTAAATTGATTGCTAAACTAAAACAAAACGCCCATAAAAGATTCGTGATAACAATATCACTAAAATAAAAAGGAAAAATACAATAAAGAAAAACAATTGTTAGAAAAATTAATGAAGGTATTCGATATAAGTAAAACAAAAAAATTATAAAACACAAAGTAGTCAGATGAGTGATTGCTAACTCTTCATTAAAGCTTAAAGGCCACAGGAATCCTCTATTACCTTTATAAAGTGCGACTAATGGCGAGACTGGCCATTGCAAAAAAATACAAACAGCTAAAATAAACAATATCATGGTAACTAAAGCGATAAAATTAACTGATTTTCTTTTTTTTACTGAAGATATTGTAAAAAACAAAGCCCAGACAAATAAAGAGATAAATATCATCAATATAATTATTAGAGGTACATACTTATCCATTAGCTTTACTCCCCAACTCCAAACCCTATAAAAACACTATCAGATCGCCATATTAAAAACCAGGTTATAAAGGCCTGACACCAATCTCTGCGTCTATTTTATGTCAAAAAAACAAATAAGCTTGACTAAAAGCCCAACCTAACTAATGAATCAGGCTGTTTTACTACGGTAGAAAATCGATTTTCTTTAGTGAAATCATCCAGGTCTTTATTTTGAATAACGCTAATCGCTTTTGCAGGAATAACGACTTCCCCTTGAGCATTAATTTTTATAGTACCGTCTGCCGATGTGACTTGATCCTTATAAGATCCGCCTTTAATTCGTCTTAAATAAACAGCTTTTTCTTCAGGGTAATAAAACCCTCGAAAACCTTCAACATTAAAACTGTTTTCTGGAAAAAGTTGTTGCATCCGCATCCAAAAATAACCAATTAGAGATTGTTCTTTAATATTTGCTGCTTTCACTTCGTTTGATGATTCGTATCTGCTTATACAAGCATATCCTGAGTTACAGCATCTAAATTGAAAATTGATACATCTATTTTTTAATTGCTCAAAACCATTTTCCATTAAAAGTGTTATTAGATAATCAACATCCATTCGATAATTAAAATGACCTTCGTCAAGAGTACCAAACCCAAATTGACCTTTATTTCCCGGTGTACCGTGAGAAGTGAAACAGAGTGATATTGGTATTTCTGGAGGTATTTTTGCAATTGATGCTAAAAATTCATTAAATGGAACAGTATTTTCTATGCTTCCATGATATCCGGTAAAGATAATAGCAGGACATACTGAGGGCGCCTTTATATAGTGTAAAAACTGCAAATCTCTTTTACACATACTGATTTCTTCCGCAAATTTTTTCTCTAGATCACTTTTATTTGCTTTTTCATAATCAGTTCTTGTAGGTGCAATAACAAATGTTTGAAAAGCTGAATAATCAAGCTCAACTTTTTTCTCCATACCTTGCTCAGAGGTTTTTTGTTTGGAAACAACTCCTGCCGTTTTCTCACGGGTTGGCGGTGGCGTTGCACTTCCATTAGGAGAAAAAAATCCTGCTTGTTGGCGAAACATACTATCCCCTCTTCGTTGATGATATAATGTACACATATTATAGATTTATGACCAATTTATAGCAACAGCTCTGGGAAAACGAATCTAACTACATGATTGTACAGGTATTTTTAATTTTCAGCGTAATAATATCTAGTCATGTTTGATTAAATATTAACTATCGTTTAATATACAGATTAAATACTATACACCCAATCCTAGTAGGTCAACCCAATATGCTCCGCCTCTCAAGACCAACGCACATCAATGAAAGTTTGTGTAAAGTCCAATTTGGATTAGGAAGACAGCACGAATCCAATAATAATCATGCTGAAGCCATAAAGTGTTTCGATCTGGCTGCTCTAAATGGCCATCCATTGGCATGTGTGATCATGGCTAACTATTTCAAAGAAGGGATTCATGTTCCAAAAGATCCTTATGCAATGATTGCCTGGTACAATAAAGCATATGAATGTGGATATTCGCTCTATCCCCAAACCATTATCAACCAATTTTTAATCTTTTTTTGTGAAGATCCTCGATACAATCCAGGCAAAAATCGTTTTAGCAATGAAGCAATAAAAAAATTACATGGAGGAATTTGTGTTGGATTAACAGCACGATTATTAGCAGCTGCATATATTGGAAAAAATAGTTCTGCATTAACGAAAAATCATCCTACAGTATCGGAAAGTGAAGCGATTAGAGATGATTTAAACCAATTTCATCTCCAACTTCAAACCATCGTAAATTGGGACGGAAAAAGACATTTAACTACACTTGAACAAAAACATTTTTATTCATTTCTTTATACCACGGCCGGTTATCAACGACGAATAGATACCGACAATATAAGTGCACATCAATTGGATAGTTTAATCTTATTAGACAGCGATGAAACGAATTCATTTAAACGTGAATTGGGTTGTACTTTCTGTGTAACAGAAGATCAATTTGCAAATAAATTAGATGCACTGCGACAACCGAATAGAATGATCATAATTACTGTACCTGGACATATGATGGGTGTATTCGAAAATTATTTTTTTGGTCCGAATAATTATAAAAAAGACGAACAATATGTAGATTCACATGAAATGACAACAGCTATTTTTGAGGAAATTTACACAATTCCCAATTATCCTACCGATCAACCAATCACGATTTCAATTAATATTTTTGTACATCATTCGGAAGCAACCCCTGCACATTATCAGTCATACTCTGAGTTGATGGCAGGTTCTACATCTGGCAACCAAGGTGATCCATTTAATCAATGTACTGCATTACATATGGCTGTAGAACATGGTCATACTGAAAGTGTGAAATATTTTCTTGAACAAAAAGAGTGTGATGTCAATGCAAAAAATTGTTATGGATTAACGGCATTACATAGAGCTGCTTATTACAACCAAATAGAATGTGTTAAACTTTTGCTTGCTGATCAAAGATGCGAGATCGATTTGCGTAATAATGCAGAATTTACACCCTTTCAGCTTGCTGT
>Ga0207068_1176_pt1 | contig 18012 bp, 14 predicted proteins | sample Alteio_BWMinCont_23_FD_153475 | JGI IMG/M metagenome (GOLD analysis project Ga0207068, IMG submission 153475) | Enriched cells from forest soil in Barre Woods Harvard Forest LTER site, Petersham, Massachusetts, United States -... | ecosystem: Environmental > Terrestrial > Soil > Temperate forest >... | reverse complement strand
GCAGGTTCAGGCGTTGTTTAACAAACTAAGTACGGGAAAAACTGTTTTTTATCAACCACTTTCTATTCATGGTCGTTTCATTGCAAAGATTTTTTCTACCGTGATCATCAGTGATATCACAGCTATCGATGCATGCAACGATAACCAAGCCAGACTTTTCATACAGTTGGTCGACGTCTTTTATGATGCAGGTATCAATTTAATTTTAACTAGCAGGATAACCCTGACTAACCTCTACCCTGCGGGCCGCTTTTTGTTTGAATTCAAACGTACCAAAAGTCGTCTTGTTGAGTTTAAAAAGCGAGCCTTACAGATTATCAGCAGCGACAGCGTAACATAAACAATCTCCTCCCCTACCTCTAATTAAATGCAAACCACAGTAAACGAAAAAATTAAAAAAAGCGGGGGGCTGTGTTTATTGGAGTAGTTTCATCGGCACGGGTGGCGTCGGCTTGCTTTTCCGATGCAGCGGGAAAAAATTGATTCTGGGAATGCTGCTTATCAGAGAGTATTTGACAAGCTACTTGTATTTTCTGGAATAGTTGATGCCGAGTTTTTGCATTACATGCTTCGGGTGTCATGTGTTTGTATTTTTGCACTACTGCAATCATTGGCTTGACTACAGCATGGCCAATTAATTCCGTAACAACATCATTGCGGCTAATTAGCGCAAGAACGGACTCGGGTTCATATATGCCTATAGCAATGCAATAGGCAAATGTAGTCAGCCCTTCATTCATTGATTTATAGGCCAATTCCAAGATTGATTGCCCATCAAACATCTTATCAATCCATGGGCGTTGCATAAGGTTATCATATATCCATAATTTAAATAAGGATTCCCATTTTTCAGGACTCCATTTGTTTGCTATCTTCAAAAAATAGATTGATCATATCTTGTGAACAGTTTGCAATAGTATTGGAATAATCGTTTAGAAAATTCTTCTTCTTTTTGCCCCTGCACTTCAATATGAATTAATACCACTTCTTCTTGCCCTGCCAACGATTTTACTTTTACTAATTTATCAACGAATCGTTTGCCTATCATGGCATCAGTCGTGATAGCTTGTAGTTCATTGTCTAAAGTTACATAGGGTACCAACCAATCAATTTTATTAGAAATGTCAAAATAGAAAAACTCCATAAATTCTTTAAAACAAACATCTAAAACGTCTTTCCATGCAGAGTCTTGCTCTGATCTTAGTGGTTGTTTTTTAAACATTATCATTGCTCCTTATTTTTAGATTTTAGAAATTCAATTTTAACTGCATTTTTATCTTAAAATCGATAGCCACCATATCCTGTAGTGCTACATCGAAGAGATGCGTTTTAGCGTTTTTTTCAGAAGGTGGATTAAAGAGTGCTGGCGTTAGCGCCGCTAGATTCACTTCATGTGCAAATTGAAACACCGTAATGGTGTAATCTGAATTGAGAAAATAAATGAAATTATCTTGTGAATCAGTACTGCCGCGCAGTAATACCGCTTTCTTTGGATTTTTAACCAGATGACTGGACGCTTGCGAGATGTTATTGGCAAGATAGCTTTGGCCAATGCCTTGAAATCGAAAATTAATGTGGTTAATAATTCTCAGCGATCTTGATTGGGTAGCCAAGTGATACTGGTGGTGATATCACGGTTATAACCTTGGATGATGGCATCTCGATGGACAACCGGGACGGTGTATTTAAACAAGCCTTTAGTATCGGGCACACGAGGAATGCTGTTGATGCCGTTCTCGCCTAAGAACCTAAAATCAATATCCAAATACACTTTGATTTTGTTATTAGTTAAGGGCTTGGTATCGTTGTAGAAAAAATTAGACACCTGTTGGTCATCGTACAGCGAGGGTTTTAGCAACGCCGGTGGCCCAAGTCGATACTTCCAAATCATGCACATCCATGCCCTGGCTTTCTAAATAAGCGATGGTCAAAGCATATTTTTCTTCGTTAAGACCGGTGTTAACGCCCACATCAATGGGGATGGTATAAATTTCCCGGCAATAAAATCTGGATCACTGAAAATGGCATTGATCTTGATATAATCCGTTAAACGTGCCGCCGCCATACCGTGTAATTTGGAGTGGTCAACGATCTTGTCGAAGTTATATAAGGTTTTTTCGCCACCACCGATGACTGTCTTTATAATGGTAATCATTGGTAGGGACTTGGACATTGGTTTCATTTACTGGAGTGACAAAGATATCCGTAGGTGCAAAGTTAGTCTGTACCATTTCTACCAAATCGGACACAGGTACATTTAAATTCGTACCCCGCAGACCATGTCGCTCCTCAATCGTATCTTGTAGTTTTAAACGGTTTTGGTATTGCAGCGTGACTTGTGTATCAAACAGCTGGCAGGCAGCCTCTACATTACTCTCGGACATAAATCAACCTGATAAATAAAAATATTTCCATCTATCAGGTTGCCACACACTCACACAAAGCGGGCTGATAAGGCTTCGAACTGCTCAAAAGGTTACAACGGGGCTATTTAAGTAGATAGGTTTATTATAATTTCTGTACCAAAAATGGGCAAGATACGTTATCGGGTATTAATATTTTTTTAACATTCTTCTATTAAAATTTAAATAATTACTTGAGCTTTCGGAACTAACATGCCAATTACAAAACAACTGATATATAGCAGAACAGCAGAACAGCAGAACAGCAGAACAGCAAGGATAATACTAAACTTGTATCGGAATCACACGAGCAATGCAAACAAATCATTGCAACATTATCATCAAAAGAGCTGAACCTTTTAATAAATGTTATATGCCAGATACTCAATCAACCTCTCGAGAAAAATTCAAAAAAAACTATAACTTCACCAGCTTTGACTCAATTTTTTCCTAAATATCAGAAGTTAAAGTGGTTTTCAAAACCACCAATAAAGATATTAGAGACAGCGGAAAGCAGGGAAATTGCAATTTTTCAATTTAAAGAAAGTGTAAATATTTTTAAAGATGGAATTGTATGTGAAGGTCATGATAAAAACAGTTTTTGGAATGAAAGAATTGGGTGGAATGAGAAAATTAGCTACACATATGAAATTATTGATGCTTTATTACGCCTAGTAAAAGATGATTCTCTAATGATGGCTGCCTATTATGTTCGCAAGATACCTGTTGGTATTATGGCTATATCGATAAACAGAAGAGTATGGTGTTCGCAGCTAGAATTTTTAGTGACTTCCCCAGGGTCAGAGGCAATAGGAAGCACCTTAATTGAATTTTATGCCAATGTGCATGCTCAGCAATTAGACGCTGATAGCAGGATGTTTGTAGTGCCAGCAGGCGATCAGATTGGCGGCTATAAACAGAATCTGGAAGGCTTCTATGCGCATCATGGTTTTCACGAATCTGGAGGTGCTAGTGATATACGCCTGAGGTTATCAGGTTCAAGTCTCTGGGCTCAAGATGATGAAAATAACTGGCACCTCAAAAGTAAGATAGGAAAACTATCATTGGGTTAGTATTTTAGCCTTTTGAGTACTACTTTTAATTGATATTTTGCACAAAAAAATAGTTAGGGGTGCTATTGTATTTTTTAGCTAAAAATTGATGATAAAATAAAGACCGCATTTTTTTAGACTTAAAAGTCACTTATTAACCCGCGCCTCAGCAACCTCACTAGCCAAATTGATATAACGTTTCCTGTTTTTATCCGAAGGATCACGTTCATATTCTTTGGCTATTTTAAGTAACTCGCTTTTTCCTTCATAGGGATCAGATAGATTAGCACGTTGGCTGCTTAATCCAGGCAGCAAATATGGTTTGCGAAGAAGGAAATCGAAAACCGGTGCTGACGGTACTGCGGCGAGTCGCGTAGCGTGCCAGCTTCCGCAAAAGTCCCGCACGGACTTTTTTGAGTAGGTTCGAAATTGGTGTAAGTCTTTGATTTGACTGGCGCGCCCGGAGAGATTCGAACTCCCGACACCCAGGTTCGAAGCCTGGTACTCTATCCAGCTGAGCTACGGGCGCATAATCCCAAAGAGCTCGGCATTTTAGCAGTTTGTTATTTATTCAGCTAGTTTGGCCAAACTCGCGTGTCCTAGGACTAAACACCTTAAAAATGAAGTCAGCATCCTGTAGACTATGGCGTCTATGAAACCACTTAGCGCTGAAGAAAAAAAAATTATTCTAGACAAAGGGACTGAACGTCCTTTTTCAGGGGAGTATTGTCATTGTAATAAAGCGGGCCTTTATTCTTGTAAGCAATGTGGATCACCTTTATACCGTTCAACAGATAAATTTGATGCAGGCTGCGGTTGGCCAAGTTTTGATGATGAAGTGTCGGGTGCTGTGACGCGTTTACCCGATGCAGATGGCTGTCGTACGGAAATTGTATGCGCTAAGTGCGGTGCGCATCTAGGTCATGTATTTCTGGGCGAGGGATTGACCGCAAAAAATGTCCGACATTGCGTTAACTCAATTTCGTTGGAGTTTACTCCGCAATCCATGTCAGAGATGGGTGTCGATCCATCTATCGAAAAAACGGAAACCGCTATTTTTTCCGGTGGTTGTTTTTGGGGGGTTGCGTATTTTATGAAACAGTTACCCGGCGTTCTATCCGTGATTACCGGGTATACCGGTGGCAAAATACCGCATCCTACGTATCAGGCTGTTTGTGCGCAACGTACCGGTCATGCAGAAGCGGTACAGATTCTTTTTAATCCGAGTCAAATTTCTTATGAAATCTTAGCGAAACGATTCTTCGAAATTCATGATCCAGAACAAAGCAATAGGCAAGGTCCAGATATCGGGGATCAATATCGTTCTGAAATTTTTTATACGACGCCAGAACAAAAAGAAGTGGCTCTACAGCTGATCGATGTTTTAAACGCAAAAGGTTATTCAATTGCAACGAAAGTGACTCCCGCCACAACCTTCTGGACAGCGGAAGAAACACATCAACATTATTATGAGAAAACAGGAACAGAACCTTACTGTCATCGGTATGTCAAAAGATTTTAAATGCTCTATTTTTAGGCGGCGCCTACCTAAATAAAAGTAGGCTCCGACACAGATAGCGTAGGTATTGTTTAGCTTTAAAAGATCATTAGAGTATGCTACAACACCTTAGTTGAGTCGGGGTTACAGGGCAGTGTATTGGATTCAAGTTAGATAATTGCTACATTAAATTAGTATTTGGAACTCTCAGTCATCATTAAATTACGATCATGTCACTACCATATGTTTATACTATGCGAGCGGTTGGAAAAATTGTTCCACCGAAGCGTCAAATTTTAAAAGATATTTCATTGTCTTTTATTCCCGGTGCAAAGATTGGTGTTCTGGGTCTTAATGGTGCAGGTAAGTCCTTGCTACTACGCATTATGGCCGGTGTCGATCAGGATTTTGTGGGTGAAGCCAGAGCACTTCCGGGGATAAAAATTAGCTATTTACCCCAAGAACCACAATTAGAGCCCAGTAAGGATGTTCGAGGTAATGTGGAGGAAGCTTTTGCTCCTGTTAAAAAGCTCTTAGATCGCTACAATGAAATTAGTGCGAAATTTGCTGATCCAATGAGTGAAACAGAAATGAATCAGTTGATCGAAGAACAAAGTAAGTTACAAATTCAGATTGAGGAACAGGGTGGTTGGGAATTAGAGCGAAAGTTGTCGATCGCAGCGGATGCATTGCGTCTTCCTCCTTGGAACGCAGACGTTACTAAACTCTCAGGGGGAGAACGGCGACGTGTAAATTTATGCAAGATTTTACTATCGAACTCTAACTCTCATGATAAAAATGTATTATTACTCGATGAACCGACGAACCATTTAGATGCCGAAAGCGTTGCCTGGTTAGAACAGTATTTACTGCATTATCCAGGCACCATCGTAGCGGTTACCCACGATCGCTATTTCCTTGATAATGTGGCTGGTTGGATCTTAGAGTTAGATCGAGGTCAGGGTATTCCTTATCAAGGCAATTACTCAGCTTGGCTAAAACATAAACAAAAACGCTTGGCACAGGAAGAAAAACAGCAACTGGCCCATGAAAAAGCGTTAAAGGAGGAGTTGGAATGGGTGCATAGTAATGCAAAGGGGCGTCAAGCAAAAAGTAAGGCGCGTTTATCCCGTTATGAAGAACTGGACTCACAGGAGTTTCAGAAACGTGCTGAAACGCAGTCGCTCTACATTCCGCCAGGACCGCGTTTGGGTGATATGGTGTTAGAATTTGATAACCTTTCTAAGGGTTTTAATGGTCGTTCGTTAATTAAGGCTCTCTGCTTTAGCGTACCTAAAGGCGCAATCGTCGGAATTATTGGACCCAACGGTGCTGGTAAATCCACTTTATTTAAGTTAATTATGCAACATGAACAGCCAGATCACGGCCAAATACGCTTAGGAGAAACCGTTAAGCTGGCCTACGTCGATCAAAGTCGTGATACCTTGAATCCTGAAAACACTGTTTGGAAAGAAATTTCAGATGGACAGGACGTTATGGTGATCCATCAATTTTCAATGCCATCGCGTTCTTATGTAGGGCGGTTTAATTTTAAAGGGGTAGAACAGCAAAAACTAGTTAAACATCTTTCAGGCGGTGAACGCAATCGAGTCCATTTAGCCAAAGTGTTACGTGCAGGAGGCAATATCTTGTTACTGGACGAACCTACTAATGATTTAGATGTGGAAACTTTACGCGCATTGGAAGAAGCATTATTAAGTTTTCCCGGTTGTGCCTTGATTATTTCGCATGATCGTTGGTTTTTAGACAAAATTGCTACGCACATTTTGGCCTTTGAAAAGGATGGTCATGTTAATAATTGCATCGGAAACTATACAGATTATGAGGTGGATCGTGTAAAACGTTTAGGCGTTGGAGCTGACCTCACTGACAAACGAAACAAATATAAAAAAATAGCTTATTAATCTGTTTTATGTCAGTTTATTTGCTTGCCAATGAGCAAGAAACAAAGCAGTTCGCTGAAAAAATTGCGCAATACTGTCCTAAAAATGAGCAGCTAGTTATTTTTTTAAATGGAGAGCTTGCTGCAGGAAAAACAACATTTACGCGATTTTTTATACAGGCGTTGGGTTACCACGGTATAGTAAAAAGTCCGACTTATACCATTGTTGAAGCCTACCAATTACCGAAATATCGTATCCTGCATATCGATCTTTATCGCTTGCGTTTTTCTACCGAGGTGCTCGAAATAGGCCTGTGCGATGAATTGGATCAAGCATCGATTTTTCTTATTGAATGGCCAGAGCGAGCGACGTCTTTTTTACCCGCACCTGACATTGTGTGTACTTTTACGATGCTTGTTGCTCATCGACAGGTTGCGTTGGAATCCTACTCTGCCAGTGGTCAAAAGCTTTTACAATTGTGTTGCTTCGGAAGCTGGTTTCCTTCCTGAGTTTTCCTTTATACTCTACGGCTATGGAAACGGACGCGTATCCCGCATTTCTGATACCCACTTACCAGCCTAATGAAAAGTTGGTACAACTTATAAAAGCTGTGCGAGAATCTTGCTCAAACCAGCGAATTATAGTAGTCGATGACGGTTCCGATGCGGCTAGATCAGCTATTTTTTCAAAGATTCTCGGTTGTAATATTGAATTATTGAGGCATCCCAAGAATCAGGGAAAGGGACAAGCGCTTAAAACAGGTCTGAGGTACTGGTTAGAAACGAGTTCTCCCGGTGCCATTGGCATTGTCACTGCTGATGCAGACGGACAGCATCTGCCTCAGGATATTTTGCATATCGCTACCGCTTTTAGAAAGCATCCTTTGAGCCTCTATCTCGGTGTTCGGCGGTTTGATAAGTATTCCACACCGTGGCGTAGTCGATTTGGCAATAAATTGACTGCCTTTGTTTCACGTTTATTTATTACAATGCCCTTACAAGATACACAAACTGGCCTGCGTGCCATACCTAGAAAGTTAATGGCTACCTTGCTTAAATCAAATGCCTCAGGATATGACTTTGAGTTAGAGATGCTATTGACGGCCGGAGAAAATAAAATTACTATTCAACAAATTCCCATCCATACTGTTTATCTCAATGAAAATAACAATTCTCATTTTAATCCGTTGATCGATTCAGTAAAGATTTATTTTGTCTTTATCCGCTTTGCAGCGATATCATTGATTTCGGCAGTCATCGATTTCACAATATTTTCCTTTATGTATGGAATGAAAAAAAATATATTTTTGGCTGTATCGTTGGGACGTATTCTTTCAGCGACCTTTAATTTTATATTGAACCACCATTTAACTTTTAAAAGTGAAAATAAACCGCTGCCGGCGGCCATAAAATACGCTAGTTTAGTCAGTTGTTTAGGGTTAATTGCTTGTTGCTTGATCACACTGATTCATGATTGCGGCGTCAATATATATAGCAGTAAAATCATCGCTGAAATAGCCCTATTTATTTTATCCTTCAGCATACAGCGTTTCTTTATTTTTAATAAATCCATTCTACTGACACCGTAAGAAGCTACCATGGATGGTAAAATATTCTTTTACAAGAAGTAATTGAGTACTTGTGACCAAGGGAGTATTATTACTTGAATGAGGCTGGAAGTTATGCATGCAAGCAATAATGTGAAGCATTGTTGTATCGTGCTGTAGGTAATTTTTATTTACGTTTTGGCTAGCCCAGTTTCGATGATGAAGTATCCCTCTGTACACGATATAAAATAACTAAAAAACACATCAGGGTGCTCTAAATCAGAAATTTTTCTTCAAGACCAGGTGTGATGGTGGCGGGGTTTACACTGAGTAAATGAGCTGCGTAGCTGACATCACAACGATGTATTGAAGTAAAATGGAAATTTATAGAAGTGCCATTATAAGAAGTATAAAAAATGCCACAATACACACGACTCTCTGCTTTAAAAATTCTTGGCTTACCTAAAACAGCTAGCCCGCAAGATATCAAAAAAAGCTATTACAGCCTTAGTAAAAAATTTCATCCAGACAAAAGTGCAGGTAAATTAGCTGTAGAAATAAATGAAGCAACAGAGAATTTTAAAAAAATTAGTATTGCTTATTCTTTTTTAAAAGATAACTGCATAAATTCAGAAAATCCTGTTATTTTTTCGGGATATTCTGTTGTAGTTTTGACCAGACCAGAACGAGTTATAGAGCAAAAAACAAAGAATGCATGTGAAAAATATATATTTAATCTGAAAAAAAAACAAATAACACTACAGAAAAAAATAACCGAAATCCAAGAGCGTATTCAAACCTTGTCTGTTCAAAAACAGAAAGCAAAATTATCTAAGAAAGCATACATAGCATCTGCGATACAAAAGGATGAAAAAGATTTAAAAGCATTAAAAATAGAAGCATTAGAGCTGAGGGATAGTATAGAAAGCTTAAAAAATTACCAGTGTTTAATTACGAAAATTTTATTAGATTTCGACATACAACGAGAGTATGTTGAAATTCTAAAATATCGCTGTTCTATTGAATCAAATGAATCAAAGACTAACGATCAAACAAATTTATATGCAGAATCAATTGTTGACATATCGGCTGCATGCCTTTGTTTCTTTTATTTAACACCTCGAGATACTGAGATTACGCCAGAACAGCTTAAGAAAACAATTCAATTGCTATTGTTACATATGCGGAAAGTTTATGTAGAATCTGATGCTGATTACAGCCAATCAGCAGATCCTACAGGGTTAAACTATCTTTTATCATTGATATTACACATGCTGATGAGTAGTAAAACGATAGAAGCGAGGTTAGCGTCGCAATGGTTAATTCAATCTATTCTTGAAAACAAAGATACTTGTGATCAATTGATGGTACTCAATGTTTCTGATTTTCAAATAGAAAAAATAAAAACATGTATAACAACAGTAGGACAATTACTGGGTTATAACAATATATTTTTCCATCAGATACTTGCGATATTACCTAATTTTATTCAGGAAAAAGTGCAACAAATTTTTCAAGAGCGGATTTTTCAAGAGCGGATTTTTCAAGAGCAGCAAGCTAAACATTCGTTAAAAAATATATTTGTTCGTTGCTGTCAAGCCTTAAATAGCGATGGAAAAAAAAACAATAGAGCAAATCGTTTCATGGATTTTATAGAACTAAGCGGCGACCGTTTGGCAGAAATCTTCGATCAAGTGCTACAGAAAGATATACAAAGAGATACAGGGATACTGAGTTCAAAGCAAACAGAAAATGTGGCGCATGTAAATGAAAAAACAGTTGTATCTTATTTGTGTAGCGAGTTATTTTTTATAACGGATTTATTAAAAGGGTTGTATCTACATATTTTAAAAAATCCCTATAAAATTACTGATAGTAACCTTGCTATTTTGATGAAAAATATACATGTATTAAATCAGCGGCAATATATAATAATCCAGACCATATTTTATATCTTTTGCAGAGTTATGCCAGCAACATATACTCGTCATGCTGATTCATTACCAATGACACCTAAGAAGTATTTTATTTTATTTGTGGAAAATATTGTCGATAAAGAACGGAATAATCTGGAGCATAAAGCTAAGCGTTTGGGTTCTGGTGAGAATCAGGATAGGGGTGAAGGTATGTATAGCGTAACAGCGATAAATATTGCGATAAATACGTATGGAGATGTTCTCAATTTATTAAAACAATTAGATACGCCAAAAGATTTTTTTTGCACTTATTCTGATAAAGGCGTTAAACAAAAAAGTATTTTGTCTGATCAAGAGATCCAACTTGTTGGGCTGCTGCAAGCAGGGGTTGGTTGTTTCAACCTGCATCAGTGGAATGCAATTTTAAATCAAGATGGTGAAAGTAAATTTTTCATCGAATTAGTAGAATTGTATTTACATAGTCTTTCTTTCAATCCATTGCAGCATGAAATAGGTGAAAAAATGTCTACAAGATTATTTCATTTGATAGATCAACAAATATTGTTGAAAAAAGAAATGCAAACTAGTACAAGTTTATCTCAAAGAGTTGATGAATTAAATTACGATGTAAATAATAGTAAAAAACAAAAATCAATTCAGCTGTTTAGACTTAACTATTTGCTTCTAAAATTAGAAAACCTGTATTTTGAAATAGAGAATATAAAACAAGCTCAAACTCAATCGAATTATTGTGACGTATTGATCTGGTTTGTATGTATGGATGATAAGTCGAATTTCAATTATTTTGTTTCTTGTTGTGATCAAGCAATTGGTGTTATAAATAATGAACTTCCGCTATTGTTTGATTCTAGAGAGTTAATTAGAACCTGGTTTCCAGAAAATGAATTAAAAAATAGATATTATGCTTCAAAAGTTGCCATACATCCCGAACATTTTACGCCTGAAATCTGGAAAACATTTTTATTGTACATTCAATCATGCATAACTATTCATAATATTGATAAAAAGGAAGTTTTAATTGAAAAGATAAATGAGATTAAAATGCCTCTTGTTTTGAAAAAACAGAATCATTTTATGGAGCAAATAGAAAGTTTATTGAAATATCATGATTTGTTTTTTATGGAAAAGCAAATTGCCTGCGATAGTGTCGTAGAATTATTTCGTGAATCAAAAAAAGATCAAAGAGCTATTATGGAAGAATTAAAAAATTTACAAGGTAGCTTAGATCAGGTGCAAACATTACTTCTTCTGGAACAGCCTGATCGAAAAACATTACAAAAAACGAATGAATCGGTGAATCGTTTGATGCAAACAATTACTAAACAGGAAGAGGAATTGAATAAAATATACTTATACAGTATGGAAAAAATAAACAAATCCATATGGCGTTGTAAATGTGAAATAGAAAGTTTCGATATTTTTCGTCAAAGAACGAGATTTGATCTAGCGGCGTTACAGATTCATAATGCCAATGATTGGGATAACATACCAAAAAAAATACAAGAAAAATCTGATGAATTGTTTTATCAGCTGCAAACAAAATTCAAAACAGGAGTCGTTAAGACGGAAGTTGATTGTAGATTTGTATTTAATTGTTATATAGAACAACAAAAAAAATTATTTCAAAAAAATATTAAAGAATTTCATTTATTAAGAAATTTTTGTTATGAACAGAAATTTATTATTGAACATTGCAAAAATCGATTAAAAAAAATAACAGAAATAAAAGAATCACAAGATGATTATGAAAAATTAAGAGAAAAAGTAGAAGAAAAGAATGGGAAAATTAGTAAATGGATTACAATGTATAGTGAAATATTTTTCGATCCATGTATTAATGATTCTGATTTAACACAATGTTCAGTTTATTTGGACAGGCTGTCCTTCTTTTCAGAAAGGAAAAACGAAATAATTCATGCTTTCAAAGGTAATAAAACCAGAGATTTTTCATTATTCTTTCCAGAAGAAGATTGTATTGAAGTTCTGATCGCTCAAATTAATAATATGAGATTTTTGGAAATCGATCATGCGTATAGAAACAGTACAATTACTGAGTTGCATGTACTGAAATCGCGTATAATAAAGCATCGTGAAGAAATTCAAAAACAATCAGAGCAAATATCAAGGATTATTGATTTCTCTTGTAAAGATTTAAATATTAAAATAAAAAAACTATTTGAAATTTTTACAGCTGATGAGAAGGATTTATTATTAATAGATTTTGCACAGCTGGATCAACAAATGCTAGATTTTTTTCAGCATTATGAAATTTTAGAAAAATTAATAAGAGGGTATGAGGAAATAGGCTTGCCTATGTGCCATAACCAGGAAGAAGTGAATACTGCATATAATAATTTACAATTATTTTCTCAATATGTTGATATACTAAAATTTAGATCTTCTGTTGCAAGTGTACCATCTAGGAAAAATAAAAGGAATTTTGAAGAAGGGGCGGCCGTTATTCCTTCTCTAGAATGTAAGAGTCCAGAATTAAGAGCCGATGCTTTCCATGAAAAGGTAAGCAGTCCAGTAACTACCACAGCGCCATTAGAAACAGGAGAAATGAGTGAGTCGGATAGCCCTGACGGAACTGGAACGCAAACAGATAGTTTGGAAAATCTATTCAGGACTGTGAAGAGTCTCTTGGATAAGGAGCAGCACTCTTTTAATTTATTTTGTGAATTAAAAAACATAAAAAAAGAAATAGATGATCAAGTGATAAATGATCAAGTGAAAGATAGAACTCTGCAAACACAACTTTTAAGTAGTGTGATGAAAAGGATTGAAGAGTGCGAGAAGATGATGTATGAGACAAAAAATGAAAAAACTGCGCTATCGAATCAATCCATTCGATTACTGCTTTCGCTGCTACAAAAAAATGCAGCGATCGATATAGAAAATCTGAATGGAGCATTGCATTTCTTAGACGAATCACAACAACGACCGCTACAGATTCTCATTGCTGTATCAGAAGAAAATAATGTTTGTTTAGTTCAAATACAAACAGAAGACGACGCGCGTTTTGCTTTTAATATATTTCCTTATGATGTTTTACCTAAGGAATTACGTGAATCCTTGTCTTGCATAGCAAGACAAGGATTTTTACAGACAGATCAGCCTGCTGCACTATTAATGAATGCGCTTCGGCGACGACTTTCTGAATTGGTAACAACCTCTCACCAAGAGCAACAAGCAACAGGAGAAAACAATGGTGACTATATCACAGCTCTGACTGGATTAGCTGTATCAGCAAGCCAAGTGATGTGCGAAGTGATAAAATGTTTGGCCTGGAATGACAATATTAAAAAAATGAATGCGAGTGAGATAACTCAATTTGAAATTTTATGCAAACAGCGTCATGATTTACATGAACACTTATGCTTACAATGTGCTACCTTACAAAAAAAAATAAGTAGCTTTGAAGAAAAATATTACTGTATGGATGACAGTGATAAATGTAAGATGCACAAGCATTTAGATCGGATGAAAATATCGAGCACTTTGTTTCTATTACAGAGCATAATAATGATGCTAGGGCAGCCGCAAGAAGCGTTTTTTCCTGATGCTCATGATTCTGTTCAAACACTTTCACCACCTTGTTTTTCTGCAGCATGTAGCCCTGCTGGTTTTTGGTGTGTTCCTCCTGGCGACGTTACAGCTTGTGGTAGTTCGAGCAATTGTGAGTATACCGCCTGTATTTAAATTTGATAAAATTTGAATTTGAAAATTAAAAATTTCAATAAAGCTCCACTTACTTGTATCAGTATACTGGGAACAACATGGGTGTTGCAGTATGGAGTTGTAGCTGCATCGCTTGAATCAGGCCTTTGCCATGCCTGCTTCTTGGCAATAGTAAGCGACCAGCTTGGATAATTTTTCCTGTTTGATCGGCTTATAGGCAACGGTGTTGATGCCTGCCTGTAAACAATTGGCATGAATTTTTTGGTCATAAAAACTGGTGAGGGCTACGATGGGAGTTGTTTTCTTTGCAGAGCTTAGTTGACGAATTGCCGTGGCCGCTTCAATTCCGTTCATACCAGGTAACCCTATGTCCATAAAAATAAGTTTATAAGCATGTGCATCTACTTTGTTTAAGGCTTCTTCGCCACTTTGTGCTATTTCTACAAAAAAACCCAAATTCCACAGCATTTTTTTACATACAATTTGCAAAACAGGCGAATCTTCCACAAGCAAAATTCTTGCTTTGGAGTGAACCAGATCAACACTATCTTGCCCATGCTGTTTGATGTCAAACTCTGTGGAAAGCGACGATAATCTATCGACCAAACTCAACAAAGAACGCGCAGAGGCTTGTAGGTCCTGAAAGTGGAGTCTTCGATCAAGATCAGGTTCTGCTTTATCTAAAAAGGTCACTATGCTAAGGATATCTGTTAGTGATGCACGGAGTTCACGGCTTAATTTGCTCAAACTGATGGGTAATTTGAAATTTTTCACCATCGTCAGTACTCCCTTTGTAGTTTTTTTTATCATGTAATGATCGTTTTATTATGACTCGCTTACTAATGTTACGCACGCTACTGACATAATTTCATGGTAAATATTTTGTGCAGTAAAAATTGATAGCTTTTGGCTTAAATGAGTGTAATAAATTAGCTATAATCTCAGTTATAATCTTTTAATAGTGGCATCGCAAGATTTTTCGTCGTTGTGTCGTTGTATTGAAGTAAAATAGCATCTTATAAAGATGTTCCCTGTATACAATGGAGAGTACTATATCGCTCGTACGTGAAGATGCGAATCTTTTTAACGCACAGCGAGCGGTATGCCTGATCACATGACTGGCAAAAGCAAAGCTTCCGCGCAGTCATTCAAGGAGAGAATCGCGATTCTTTCCTTGAAAATCCTCATCGCGCAAAGAAAGTACTTAAAGTGGCGAATTCGCACTGCAAGTACAATGGGTATAGGTAGTGAGGGTTGGTTTCTGCCTATTTTGTTCGTATAACGGTCAATTGCTTGCTTTAGCTTTTTTCAAAATACCGTGTACCGTACAATGGAAGCGTTTTTAACGTTACTGTTAATAATTCAAGAGATTTTCTATGTCCTTGCAGAGAAGCTTAAAAATTAAGGTAGCTGTTTTATATGGTGGTTGTTCCGGCGAGCACGAAGTATCACAGCGATCGGCGGCGGCAGTTATAAAAAATTTAGACAAAAGTCAATTTGATGTGCGGCCTATTGCCATTGATAAACAAGGACACTGGTTCGAAAACGATATTAAGCAATTGGTTATTAATGAATCCATGCCCATCAAAACGGCTTCGTCACGAGAATTTTCACCACTGGAAGCTATCATCGGCCAGCCATGTAAAGTGTTTGGTGATGTTGTTTTTCCAGTTTTACATGGTCGATTTGGTGAAGATGGGACCGTACAGGGTTTATTGGAAGTACTTGGAGTCCCTTATGTAGGAGCCAATGTATTGGGTTCGGCGCTGGGTATGGACAAAGAAGTTTCCAAGCGTTTGGTAGGTGTAGACGGCATTCTTACAGCGCCTTTTTTGTCTATTAATTTAGGTCAGTGGCAAAATAAGCAAGCAGAGCTTACAAAGGAAATTCAAGAAAAAATCCGCTATCCTCTCTTTGTAAAACCGGCTAACACGGGCTCAAGTTTAGGTATCAGTAAAGTAAAAGAACCAGCCGCATTGGCATCGGCTATCGAAATAGCTTTTTGTTATGATATAAAAATTTTGGTCGAACAGGCACTGGATGTTCGAGAAATTGAAATTGCTGTGTTGGAAAATTTACAATACGGTGAAGCACCGTTAGTTAGTACGATAGGTGAAATCGTACCTCGTCACGAATTTTATTCCTACGAAGCAAAATATTTGGATGAACATGGCGCTGCACTTATCATCCCTGTCGTCTTGGAATCGTGCCAATCGAATCAGATAAGAGATTTTGCGGCAAGGATTTTTACAGGTCTAGCCTGTCAAGGTATGGCGAGAGTCGATTTTTTTATAGAAAAAACCACGGAAAAAATTTATTTTAATGAAATTAACACGATTCCAGGCTTTACTAAAATTAGCATGTATCCAAAATTATGGGCAGCATCGGGTCTATCTTATCAACGCTTGCTAACGCAGTTAATTAAATTGGCACTACAGCGACACGAGCGTATGTCTAGATTGAAGCATTGCTAGCACAGGGCAAGTACGTGATCGGATATTAATATTTGTTTAAGATTAGTTTGTTAACTTCATCATTCATAATAATAAGAAAGAAATGGAGCTGTGCAAAACTAATATGCGATGTCCAAGGAGTGTAATTTATGCCTAAAACTGAACAATTGAATAAGCAATTGATTGAGGCGCTGAGGCCTGGAACGATAGATAATCGTAACGGAGCGAGTGTAGAAACTATTCGTGATCTTTTAAAACAAGGCGCTGCCCCTGATTGCATCGATACTAATTGTCCAAAAGACATGCGTCGTGGATACAATTATAGGGGAATACATTATGTAAGCTTCTGTAAGAATGAAAACTCCATAGAGATTTTATTGCTACTTATGCAGTATGGAGCTGATATTAATGCAGTTGCTGATAGAAAAATTACAGCACTGCACTTAGCAGCTTTCTATGATAGAGAGTCGCATGTGCGATTGCTGTTGCAACATGGAGCTAATGTGAATGCTCAGGATGATGGTGGACGTACAGCATTGGCATTTGCTGTGCGCCGTAAATGCAAACGAGAGGACGAATTAACAGAAAACAACCTAGGAACAGTAAAATTGCTGATAGCGGCTACTTTATTAAAAAATCCAAGTACAGCCCAGCCTCCTTTCGATGACTTTACGGACAATCCCCAGTCCGCTTGGAATTCCTATATAGGCTTGGTTCTTCCTAGCGATAACTTCAAGTGTATGAGAAAGGCAGTTGTACGCAGCTGGCATTGTATTGACTTGGAAATTATAAAGATGAAAAATGAAAAAATTCCTGGTACAGAATTTTCATTTTATGATGTTTGCAAGGAAGAAAATAGAAAAAAATTAGCCGATATGTGTAAAGATCCAGAAACAAGAAGCGCATTGCAAGCGCAAGCCACGGATATTAAGTTAAAATTTCCTCACTGTTACGCTTTAATAATGGCTAACTTCCACAAAGGAACCCTTGAAGGTAGAGCTTTAATGCCATTATGCGTTTACAATAAGTACAATGAGAATGGCGATACATGCTTACCTGAAGACCTTTGGATAAAGATCTTTAAAAATGCAGACCTTTGGAGGAATATTTTGCAATATTTACCGGAGGAAGATGTGAGAAACGTTGCAAAGGTATCCTATCTTTTTTTTAAAGCACCCAGTCCTAAAGTAGAAAAAACCTCTGAAGAGCAGCCTCAGAATCGTACTACGTGTTCTATACCGCTTCGTACTTGAAGATACGAATTCGCAACTTCAAGTACTTTGGGTATATATTGTAATAACGTAGCTTTTCTTCGATATGGCTTCGTGCAAATGGGAACCAGTCGTTTGCAGCGACTCCAGTCTGTATGCATCACTGTTTCTTGTAGGGTAAGGGCACTTTTATAAATTGCTACTTTACTTTAATACGAGGTTGTATAATGACTGAAAGGTTTACTAAGTTTTGGTAGAAGAGCGATGTTGCAGCATTATTTTCCTATTCTTGTGTTTATTTTTTTTGGTCTTTTTATTGGAGTGGCTG
>Ga0207068_1077_pt1 | contig 18021 bp, 16 predicted proteins | sample Alteio_BWMinCont_23_FD_153475 | JGI IMG/M metagenome (GOLD analysis project Ga0207068, IMG submission 153475) | Enriched cells from forest soil in Barre Woods Harvard Forest LTER site, Petersham, Massachusetts, United States -... | ecosystem: Environmental > Terrestrial > Soil > Temperate forest >... | reverse complement strand
TGTTTTTTTGCATCTGTTTCCAGTCAAACCTTCGATAACCTTGCGTCAGCATTAAAATATCAAGGTCTTCCCTGGTGTTGTCATTGGTATTGTTAAAATAATAATTGGGCTGCTCTATATACCCTTTAACTTCTGACGTTAAAAGGAAGTTGTTTGTAATGGTGCTTTCAGCCTGTTCATCAGTTTTTACCAGGCTATCATTTACTACAGCCACCGAAAAACTGCCTGTGACAGAGTTATTGTTATTGTCTTTTGTCACGATATTCAACTTTACAGCCTGCCTGGTTGTTTGATTTGACGGTAATGCTGCCAGGTTTACTTTTAAAGTATCGTTATTTTGAATAAAGACGATACGCTCAGCTAAAGGTTCACCGTGCTGCGAAAACAAAGTGAATTGGGTAATACCAGATGGAAAACGGCCTTTTTCCACCTTAGCGGCATAAACCAATCCATCGAGCTTAGCCTCGGATGTATAGTAAACTTTGCCGCTGTTTTGTGCTATTATATAAAATGTACTGTCTTTTTGTTGAGCCAATACTTTTTCGTTTACAGCTACTTTTAAATAAATACTGTCGGGCAGGCTGTTGTTGATAGCTAATGTATAACCCTCATCCAGCGCTTTTGGCAGATCGACAAAAAAACCGGCTTCCCCTGATCCGCTTACCTTAGCTTTATAAGTTTTTCCGCTTTGCGGGGTAAATGCAAAAACACCCATACCTAAATGGCGGCTTGCAAAATCGGCAACTATATTGCCCTGGTTGTCTTCAATAACACCTTTTATATCCTGGCCAAAACCTTCACCGTTTACTGCTTTAATGGCAACCCGCGAACGCACGCCATTTACCAGTGCACCGCCTTCGGGGAAAAACTGTACATCCGGACTGGCCTGGGTAGTTTGTTTTTGTGGACTTGTTTCGGTAGGTATCCCGCCAATCCTTATGTTTTGGTTATAAAAATAATCCGGCCCGGCATTGCGCATCCAATTGGTGTAGGCGCGGATATGGTAATTGCCCTGTTTAAGCGTATGGGATAATGGAATGTCACTCCAGCCGATACCTGATATTAATGGTAATATTTGCCTTGTCACCAATGAGTCCTTTGGGCTGATCAATTCAACATACAATACCCCGCTTAAAGCCGATAACTGGTGATGTTCGCCAATTACGGTATAGGCTTTGTACCAAATGGTATCACCGAAGCTATAATTTTGTTTATCAAGGTGCAGGTAAACTTTTTCAACAGCAGGCTGGCTTTTGAGGATATTTGTTGTATGAACTAGAAAGGTGCTGTCAGTTTGGGCTGACGCACTAAATTTTAGTGCCCCAAAACAGAAAGCTAACAAAATTGCACCGAATTTCATAGGATAGGTTTATTAATACGAATATACTAAATCTTTAGTCCAAAACCGCTACTCCACTTTGTATTTAAACACCTGCCTGCCCAAATTGCCATTATCATCAATACCTTCCACAACCACCCGGTAAATGCCTTTGGTATCATTGTTAAAATACTCAAATGATGCCTTGCCATCTTTATCGGTGATGATGTTTGGGTTCCAGTAAATGGTGCTGCGCAAATCAGGTTGTTGAGCGCTGGTTTTAGGGTCGGTGTATTTCGGTGTGTAAAATGTTTTTGCTTTGTAGTAACCGTTAAATTGATAGGCAAGTAAACCATATAGGGGTTTAGCTGTAAGGCTTTTGGCATCTTCGCCGCCGCGTTTCATAGTAATTACCAGCGCCCCACCCGGCGCATTGGAGCCATAAATAGTTAAAAATGCCGCACTCCGTAACACCTCAATGCTATAAACATCTGCTGCGTTCAATTCGTCCAGATGTAACCCGTCCATTATTATTCCATCAACAATTATAACCATCGCCGGCGGCCCATGGCCTGAACCTTGCCCCAGCCGCCCACCTGTCCGGGCTAGGTATGGAATGCGTTCGCCCCATTTGTTTGGCGGACTAAAAAGAACTCCTAAAAGCCTTGCCTGTAAACAATCCGAAATATTAACACAGCCATTGATCTGATCGCCCATAATTACTTGGTCGGCATGACCTGGCCCATTTAAATTGTCGGAATGTATAAGCTCAGGTGGCTTGGGCGGCCTGTTACCCCGAATGTTGACCTGTTTGAGAAGTATCCCATTTTTTGTAAAATCCTGCTTTTGATCAGCCTGGTAATCAGTAAATTTCTTCTGCATTGCTGCCAGGGCTTGCGGTTGTAGTTGTGCTGCTATAGTATCCTCCGTTCCCCGTGATGTTATCCCCGGATAATCCGCCTGTTTTATTGAAATGATGGCATGGTCATCATTGTTCACCTTTCTTGCTTTTAATACAAGGCTTGCAGTGTCTGATAAATAAAGATCTGTGAATTTAAAATCGCCGTTGGCATCTGTGGTTGTGTCCCTCAGCAGATTATCTTTTGTTACTATTAAGTTTACTTTACCATTGGGAATAGGTTTACCGGATGGCGTTTTTATAGTCCCGCTTAACTCAAGCGATTTCTCCGGCAGATAGGTTATCGTTGGAATATTGTTTTTTTGCATCTGTTTCCAGTCAAACCTTCGATAACCTTGCGTCAGCATTAAAATATCAAGGTCTTCCCTGGTGTTGTCATTGGTATTGTTAAAATAATAATTGGGCTGCTCTATATACCCTTTAACTTCTGACGTTAAAAGGAAGTTGTTTGTAATGGTGCTTTCAGCCTGTTCATCAGTTTTTACCAGGCTATCATTTACTACAGCCACCGAAAAACTGCCTGTGACAGAGTTATTGTTATTGTCTTTTGTCACGATATTCAACTTTACAGCCTGCCTGGTTGTTTGATTTGACGGTAATGCTGCCAGGTTTACTTTTAAAGTATCGTTATTTTGAATAAAGACGATACGCTCAGCTAAAGGTTCACCGTGCTGCGAAAACAAAGTGAATTGGGTAATACCAGATGGAAAACGGCCTTTTTCCACCTTAGCGGCATAAACCAATCCATCGAGCTTAGCCTCGGATGTATAGTAAACTTTGCCGCTGTTTTGTGCTATTATATAAAATGTACTGTCTTTTTGTTGAGCCAATACTTTTTCGTTTACAGCTACTTTTAAATAAATACTGTCGGGCAGGCTGTTGTTGATAGCTAATGTATAACCCTCATCCAGCGCTTTTGGCAGATCGACAAAAAAACCGGCTTCCCCTGATCCGCTTACCTTAGCTTTATAAGTTTTTCCGCTTTGCGGGGTAAATGCAAAAACACCCATACCTAAATGGCGGCTTGCAAAATCGGCAACTATATTGCCCTGGTTGTCTTCAATAACACCTTTTATATCCTGGCCAAAACCTTCACCGTTTACTGCTTTAATGGCAACCCGCGAACGCACGCCATTTACCAGTGCACCGCCTTCGGGGAAAAACTGTACATCCGGACTGGCCTGGGTAGTTTGTTTTTGTGGACTTGTTTCGGTAGGTATCCCGCCAATCCTTATGTTTTGGTTATAAAAATAATCCGGCCCGGCATTGCGCATCCAATTGGTGTAGGCGCGGATATGGTAATTGCCCTGTTTAAGCGTATGGGATAATGGAATGTCACTCCAGCCGATACCTGATATTAATGGTAATATTTGCCTTGTCACCAATGAGTCCTTTGGGCTGATCAATTCAACATACAATACCCCGCTTAAAGCCGATAACTGGTGATGTTCGCCAATTACGGTATATGCCTTATACCAGATGGTATCGCCAAAGCTGTAGTTTTGTTTATCAAGGTGCAGGTAAACTTTTTCTGTGGCCGGCTGGTTTTTGAGGGTATTTGTTGCATGAGTTAGAAAGGCGCTGTCGGTTTGGGCTGTTGTAGTTAGGTCAACCGACAACAGAATTATTACTAATAATAAAAAAAAGTTAGCTTTAAATATCATGACTGACGTTTATAATATAATTTTTGTTCTGTTTAACTACATAAAAAAGATACAATTAATCAATAGTTCTGAAAGAATAATTTATCGCTAAAATAAAATTAAAGTATAAAGCGCTAATTAAGATAACCTACGCCTACCGGCGCATCAGGTTCAAGTGCATAATGGATGCAACTGAATCCAGTTAAAATGTCCTGACTGTTGTTTAAAAAATATAATAGCAAGCTTATTATAAATGAAATTGCGAACAGGCTATTACAACACAACAGCCAGGGATTTAATAGACTAATAACCTTAAAAAGGCTTTACCTCGATAACGTTGCTAAAGTAAAAAACATTGCGAACTAGGTCCGGATAATCCTCCATTCACACAGTAGCAATTGTGGGCGGCCGAGCAGATACCATCCATGTAACCCCCACCATTTCCAATTTCTCCAACGTAGAAACTACATTCACCACCGTCAGTACAGGTACCAAGTCCCCCACCATTTACTTTTTTCATCTCTTCTCTGCTGAGTTTTTTGAAATTTTCCATAAAAATTTAAATTTATGATTAAAAAAAATTTGTTTAGCTATCACGGAACAACCGGCTATTTTAAAGGTATGCTCCTTCACTTTGCAAAGTATCTTTATATGCTTCATTCAAGCATGTATTTTAAATCGGTGAGCTGGTATAATTGTGGCAGGCGGTAACCGTTAAGCAACAATGTTGGCGTCGCGGTAACCTCTGCCAACTGGCACCAGGCTTTTTGCTGCTCCATTTTCTGGTATTCAATGCCGTTTAAAGCAATTGGGTACAGTTTGGCCCAGGCTTCGTAGTTTTTTTGCTTTTGTTCGTACCAGTCGTTTAGCGCCTGTTTTACTCGACAGTACATCGCTGATAGCCAGCAGACTGGGGTAATCGGGATGTATTTCCAGTTCGGCGCTGATAGTGGCCGGATCAATGTTTATAGATAAATTTCTTAAAAGTTTATTTACTGCGGCATCTGGATTATTATCCCTGGTAAGTATCGACATAAGGTTTAGGTAAAATTGTTAACCAAATACACTTGAAACGTCAATCAAGTGGTGTTTGATGAATGAACGCAGCAATCTTCTTAAAATTATTTACATATCCAAAAATATTTTATAGTTAAATAAAAATAAAACTTATGGAAGTTGATAATAAAAGAAAGCCGGTATAAATTCATCCACAAGCTTCCGCAATCGAACTTTAAAAAATAAATCCGAAATCTGCCTAAGCCCCCTCTAAACTGCGAAGCATTCATGAACACATTTAAAAAACAAATAACTTTGCGAATAATCTCCCCCGGTTGGGGAGACTTTAAGCAATACAAAATCAAAATCAAAATAAATCCGAAATCGTAAATCGTAAATCCGAAATCTCCTCAATCTCCATCCTGCACGGTAAACAAATACGTTTCAGTGTTGCCCACCGGCAGGCTGCTCATTTCGCCGCGGTTTTGCTGCCACCAGAAACGAAACTTTGGTTTATCGCGGTTGCCAATTTCATTCATCGATTCGGCATCGTACAGGCGGCCGTTTACCATTACGTATTTTATGTTATCGCTATTATGAATGTCATCAAGCGGGTTTGCGTTTAAAACTATCAGGTCGGCAAGTTTACCGATTTCCAGTGAACCTATTTCTTTGTCCATCCCTAAATATGATGCGCCGTTCATAGTCGCGCAGCGCAGGGCCTGCATGGGCGACATACCACCCTGGGTAAGCATCCATAGTTCCCAATGTGCGCCCAGCCCCTGTATTTGCCCGTGCGAGCCTAAATTAACTTTGGTGCCGCCATCGGCTATTTGTTTTACATATTTGCTAACCTCTATATGCCCGTAATCACCATATTCGGAGGTTGTCCTGCGCCTCGAGCGGGCGTCGATGATGGATTGCGGGGTGAAGTTAAGCAGGCGCTCATTTTTCCAAACTTCGGTACGGTCATACCAAAAGTTTTCGCCCCACTGGGTGCCGTAGCAAACAATGAGGGTGGGGGTATAGCCCGATTTGCTATCGTTCCAAAGGCTTTTTACATCTTTATACACCGGCCAAACTGGGATATTGTGCTCTATCCCGGTATGCCCATCTAATATCATATTCATATTAGTAAAAAAGGTTGATCCGCCTTCGGGCACTACTTCCATTTGCAATTCGCGGGCGGCCTCAATAATTTGCTGGCGCTGCTCGCGGCGGGGCTGGTTATAACTTTTTACTGAAAATGCACCCACATCTTTCAACCTGCGCAAATTGGAGCGGGCATCATCAAGGCTGTTGATAACAGCTTTAAAATCGCCGTCAGCGCCGTATAGAATTGTACCTGTGGAGTAAACCCTGGGGCCAACCATATTCCCGGCCTTTAACATTTCTGCCTGGCTAAACACCATTTCTGTATTGCTTGATGGGTCGTGCGCTGTGGTTACGCCAAAGGCCAGGTTTGCATAATAATTCCAATCCTGCTGCGGCGAAATGCCATCAGGGCTGGTATGCAAATGGGCGTGTACATCCACAATGCCGGGCATCACGGTTTTACCCGCCAGGTCATACACTTTTGCGCTATCGGGTATTTGTATGTCGGCAGCTTTTCCAACTGCCGAAATTTTATTGTGAACAATAATTATAACGCCGTTTTCTATTACCTCATCGCCTTTCATGGTAATTATACGGGCATTTTTAAACGCAATTATGCCATCGGGCACATCTGTTTTTAAGGTAAGGCCGATATCTGTACCAACAGTATCGATAACAGGGGTTTTATCTGTAGCCCCTTCTGCAAACGGGAAGGCATTACGTATGTCTCTTACAAAATATTTCGGCCCTAAAGTCCACATTAGTTTTTTGCTGTCCTTACTCCAATGTAAACAGGTGCCTGCATCGCGGGTTAGTTTATTTAGCGGCAGCGCTTTGTTCGCAGCCGAAAGATCCTGTGGGCTGCCTGTATAAACCATCGGCGTTATATAGCAGTTGTATAATTCGGTAAACGCCATCCATTTACCATCAGGGCTTGGGTTAAACTGGGTGGTATATTTTGAGGTGTAAAGCGTCCGCTGGTTGGCCCCCGTTGTATCCATCATTTTAAAAGCTTTATTGTCACCCTCGCTGCTTTGGTAATACATTTTGGAGTCATCTGTCGAAAATTGCGGAAAGATTCCGTTGTTAATGACCATTTTTGGCGTGCCGCCAGCCGCCGGAACTATGTATATACCCGGATTTTTGCCAAATGCAAAGCCCGATGTTTCATTTCCTTCACCCTTTCTAAAAACTATCTTATCGCCTTTATTCGAGAATTTTGGGGAATAGTAAAACCCTTTTTCGGCAGTAAGCCGGGTTACTTCACAGGTTAACAGGTCAATTTTGTTAACCGAACCTTTTAACTCATCGCTCCAGTCAACATACACCAATGATTTACCATCGGGACTAAAAGCCGGCTCATATTCAAAATCGTTAGTGGCGGTTATGCGTGAAGGCCTGCCATTTGGCAACACTTTAATATAAATATAACCTGCCGCATTAAAGGCCACCATGCTTCCATCGGGCGAAGTAGTTAACTGCCGTATCATTTTAACCGGGAACTCGTCTTGAAAAACTTTTTGCTGGTAGTGTAGTGCTTCTGTAATAGTTTGCTGCGAGGTAACTTCAAACGGTATTTGGGCTGCGCTTAGCGTGTTTACATTCAAATTCAATATTTTGCCTTTGGCGTAAAAGATGATGTTTTTACTGTCCGGTGTCCACCCAAAATTAGGGTAAACGCCAAAAATGGCCCATGTTTCCTGCTGGTCGTGCGACAGGTCATCATATACCGGCCATTCTTCGCCGGTGCCTAAATTATGAAGATATAACACCGATTTTAACCTTACCCGTTTTACAAAAGCCAATAACTTGCCATCAGGCGATATTTGCGGCCTGCATGCGCCGCCAGCGCCACCTGTTACAGTTTCTATGTCGCCCGTTTGGCGATTTAATCTCAATATGGCATATATACCCTGGTATGGGTCTTTATTGTATTGAAAATAAGGGCCGGGAGTAACATCTTCACTCCAGTAAACATATTTGCCATCAGGCGAAATGATAGGCTCGCCGGCATCCTGCTGATCGTTTTTGCGTTTGGTTAATTGTATGCCGTCGCCGCCGTTTTTATGGTACAGCCACATCTCGCCAGCGCCTAATGAACGTGTGCCTGTGAAATGTTTACGTGCAACCAAAAACTGTCCGTCTGGCGCCCATGAGGCATTGTTTAACAGGCGAAAATTTTCTTTAGTGAGGGCATGTTTATCGGTGCCATCGCTGTTCATTATCCAAATGTTATCGCCGCCATCCTTATCACTGGTATAGGATATTAACTTGCCGTCCGGGCTAAAACGGGGCTGTATTTCCCAGGCTTTGCCGCCGGCCAGCAGGGTAGCCTTGCCACCCGTTACCGGGATGGTGTAAATATCACCCAGCAAATCAAAAACAATGGTTTTACCATCCGGACTAACGTCGAGGTTCATCCATGTGCCTTCATCAGTAGTTATAGATACCTTTTTTTGAGTGCCGCCAGGGTTTTCTACATTCCATTTTTGGGCATGAAGGGTAGAAGCAAAAAATAACAACAGAATAACAGGAAAGATGTATTTCATAATATGAATTTTACAGCTGCGAATTTAGACACGATTTTCAGGATTTTTGCGGGATTTTCAGGATTATGGTATCAATTTTACTTATCACCTTACAAATAATCCGCCAAATCCATAATATCTTAAAAATCGTGTTAAGAATTTGATAGTTTTGAAATCATAGCATCAAATGGAATAATCCACAATATTTAAATCCGAAATCGTAAATCCGAAATCCTCTCATGACTATCCACCAAATATTAAAACAGTATTGGAACCATGACGCCTTCCGCCCTATGCAGGAAGAGATCATATCCTCTGTTTTATTAGGGAATGATACATTAGCATTGCTGCCAACCGGCGGTGGTAAATCGGTTTGTTTCCAGGTACCGGCATTAGTTAAAGATGGGATTTGCATCGTTGTTTCACCCTTGATAGCATTGATGAAAGACCAGGTTGAAAATCTGAAGGCAACAGGAATTGAGGCAGTTTCCATCGTATCGGGCATGAGTAAGCGCGAAATTGACATCGCACTCGATAATTGCATTTATAACCCGGTTAAATTTTTATACCTGTCGCCAGAGCGTTTATTATCCGAACTGGTGCGCGAACGCATCAAATACATGAATGTGAATTTGATAGCCGTTGACGAAGCACACTGTATTTCGCAATGGGGCTATGATTTCAGGCCGCCGTACCTTCACATTGCCGATTTACGCGACCTTCATCCCGACGTACCCGTTTTAGCGCTTACTGCCACCGCCACAGCGGAGGTGCGCGAGGACATTCAGCAGAAATTAAGATTTAAACGGCCAAATATTTTCCAGAAAAGTTTTGAACGGAAAAATATTAGCTATGTAGTGCAGAACGAGGAAAATAAACTCCGTAAGCTCTTAGATATTGCCAAGGGGGTAAAAGGTAGCGGTATTGTTTATGTGCGCAGCCGCAAAGACGCCGCCGAAATAGCTAAATTTTATAATGAAAACGGCGTTAAAGCCGATTACTACCATGCAGGATTGGAATCAGGCCTCCGTTCACAACGGCAGGAGAACTGGAAAAACAACCGTACCCGTATCATCGTTGCCACAAATGCTTTTGGTATGGGGATTGATAAGCCCGATGTTCGTTTTGTGATCCATAAAGACCCGCCCGAAAGCCTTGAAGCATATTACCAGGAAGCAGGCAGGGGAGGGCGCGATGAGCATAAGGCCTATGCTGTTTTACTGTGTAACCCGGCCGACAGGTATAAGCAGGAAAAGAAATTTGAGCTGAGCTTTCCTTCTATACCCGAAATAAAACAGGTTTATCATTACTTAGCCAATTATTACCAGCTGGCATATGAAGCCGGCGAAGGCCTGAGTTTCGACCTTGACCTTGGCGACTTTTGCAGCCGGTTTAAACAGGATATTATAAAAACCATTAACGCGCTAAAGTTTTTGGAACAGGATGAATACCTGTCGTTTAATGAAAGTGTTTTTTTGCCTTCCCGTTTCAGGTTTGAGGTACAAAACGAGGAACTGTACAACTTCCAGATACAAAACCCGGGCTGGGACCCATTTATAAAAACCTTGCTGCGTTCGTACGGTGGATCGTTTGAAAATTACGTACGCGTAAGGGAGTTTGACCTTGCGCGGCGTACGCACATGAATGTTCAGCAGGTTATTGATGGGATGAAACAACTGCAGGAGTTCAGAATTTTAAGCTACTATCAGCAAACCGATACGCCGCAGGTAACCTGGTTAAAACCCAGGCAGCAGGCAAAGGCCCTTTACATTAATAAAAAAGCCATCGATGAGCGTAAAGCAACCTATCGCAGAAAAATGGAAGCCGTTTTTGCCTATGCCACACATAAAAAATGCCGGAGCCAAATGCTTTTGGCCTATTTTGATGAGCTGAATGCAGGTAAATGCGGTGTTTGCGATGTATGCCTTGAAGAAAAACGACAAACAAATGCATCTGAAATAGTTGATGACATTACCAGTGAGGTTATACAGCAGTTAAGCACCGCTTCAATGGACCTTGCGGCCCTGGTAACCTCAACCAATATAGGTACCGACAAAGAGAAAATAGATACCATAAGACTGCTGCTTGATGCTGGGAAGATAAAATTTGCCGGCGAGAAACTTGTTATCGGTTGATGGTGCAAATTGGCTTAATATTGTAATATTTGAGCAAATCATGACAAAATTGGCACCGGGCAACTATCTTTATGCAATTGCGTTTTATAAAACTTGTAGCCGTTAAAATTATCCTGTGAAAAAAACCATATTGTTTTTCATCTGCTTTGCAGCTGCTTTGAGCGTTTATGCGGCAGGTGACACCACCGCCCACGCAACTCCGGCTACGCTCGGTTCGAAGTTCTTTTTTCCAAATTCAATAGGGTTAAGTGTGCCGTTTAATAATGTGCATACCCAATTAAGATGTGGCCTTTCATTAAATACAGCTGTGGAATACCGGATAAATAATACTAACCCGTTTTATTTCAGAATTGACTATAATGTTTTAAATAATAATTACACCAGTTTCGTCCGAACTTTGCCAACTGATGTAATTCAGGGAAAACTATCGTCAAATTTTATACTGGCGGGCGCAGGCTACCGGAAAAAAATAGACAGGTGGGCAATATACCTTGCGCTGCAACCCGGACTCGGTATGCATTCATTTGACCGGGCGGCGGTAAGTACCGATGGCATAATTATAAGCAGGGCTACCAATGATAGCTTTGCTGCAAAATCGGCGCTTGGTTTTGAATACTACATTAAGTCGCACTTTGATGTTTTTTTTGAGCCTTCCTACTATAAATTCTTTTCACACCAGGGGTTTAGTGCATCTCATTCGCAATTTATGGCTTTCAATATAGGGATTTCTACCGCGAGGTTTTAATTAAGTCCGAAAGTCCGGAAGACCGAAAGCAGGAAAGAAGCTGCGAATTATTTATAAAACGGTGGCGCTTTATTTTTTTCTTCCCGACTTGCGGTCTTTCCCGACTTTCGGACTAAAAGAATTTAATCTCTCATTTGCAGAATATTCCCGTGCTAACATTCCGTCCGCGGTGTTTTTGCCTGCTTATTTCAACCCCCAAATAGACCTAAACAAAATTTTATTCTGTTTTTGAAAAAATGGATACTTGGTGTAATAATTACACTATGATGAATAATTTCACCGATAAAAAACCCACCTTTGCCGATAAAAATAGGGTGTTCGTCTATTTTATAAAATTTAGTGTAACGTTTTATAATCACGCACGTCTTATTGATGTATTTAAAAAATGATAAAAACACAAATTACTGACAATCAAAATAATAATAAAATGAAAACAACAATATTTTCCATAATAACAATGTTCGTAGTAACATTAGGAATAGCAAATTCAACTTATGCAGCCACTGCAAATAACACAACAGTTACCATTTTAAACAATGTTAGCGCCATAAACAAAATCGAAGTACACGGCAATGTTCAGCTGTTTATCTCTGACGGTGCGACCGACCAGGTAAAAGTGTATAACAAATATTATTCTGAAAGCGCCCTGGTGCAGAGTTCAAACGGCGTACTGCGCATATCTTCATACAACAACGAAAAACTTGTTGTTTGGGTAACTGCTAACGACCTTCGTTCAGTTTCAGCTTATGACAATTCAGAAGTAAGGTCATTCGGTGATATTTCGAAAATTGAATTTAATGTTGACCTCCACAACACTGCATCAGCAAAATTAAATTTAGATGCTTACAGCGCAACCGTTAACGTAAGCGACCATGCCAAAGTTGACCTGAGCGGTAATGCTGATGAGTTTAATTTAAGCCACAACTTTGCTGCAAGCGTTAACAACTATAACTTTTCAGCTGTTCACTTTACAGAAAAGAAAGTAAACTTCCCGGCCGCATCAAATGATGACATGGCTGGCATCTAATCCAACTTTTGCAAAAGTTCAACATATAATCTGGGAAACCATCTGTTAGTGCGGGTGGTTTTTTTTATTGGTTGGGATTACACCGATTGTAATGTGACTACAACGATCTTATGATGTATTGCACAAAAAAGGCTTACGCAGTTTTTAATACTGCGTAAGCCCTCTTTTTTTTTAATAATTATCTATTGCTTTTATTAATTGGCCATTATCATTAAAAGATAGCAGTTTGTCTTCAAATGAACCGGCATCTTCATAAAGCATTTTATTGCCGCTGGCATTATCTACTTCAACCTGGTAAATGTTTTGGGAAGGTGTCCTCAGCCGTTCCATATTATCGATATGCCAGCTGGCGTAGTTTCCCTTTTTGAGATATAACATTGCTTGCACAGGCAGGCTCGAAGTATGTTTTATATTTCGCACAGTGTTAAGCCACTCCCCGTTGTTTGAATACGATGCCTGGTATTTTTTGTTATTCATTACAAACAGGGCAATCGACGTACTATGATTTGTTTTCCACTTTTTTAGTTGTACGTCAGGGTATTTAGCCGAAAATGCTGTAAGCACAGCCTGCGGAACATTGTTGTTTGGGTTTTGTGCCATTGCACTATATGTAATCATCCCTATTGTTGCAACAAGGATAATTGCTTTTATTTTTAAGCTTTTCATGATCTTTAAATTTAAATTCAGTTATTAATTTACGTAAAGTGGTTTGTTACACCATTGTCTATATTGCTGATACTCCAGGATACTAAAGCGTTTTGATTGATAATATCAAAAAATAACGAGGGGCGGCATGCGCATAAAGCGGCCGGACTATAGCATCAGCATAACTGAAAGGATCAGATCCTGATCACGTGGTTTGATAAATAGGAGTAATGATGATCGGGTAAAAATTGAAATGTGCAGGCTTCGCCGGTAGCATTTGCCAGCAATGGGTTCGTACTATTTAAACGTGAAGCAGAAAAAAGAGAGATATGCTTCGCAAAGGTTTTAACTGTTTTGTTTTCACTAAAGGTCGACCTGTCATTCCTGATAAGGTAATAAATTACTTCAGTGTTTTTTTTGAAAGCAGGGTTGTGGCCGGCGATATAACTTTCCCGGAAATTTGGGACAAAAAATAAATGGGCTGCAACAATAAAAAGATATACCGCCATTAAAACTAATGCGCCAAAACGAGCGAACGGATATGCTTTTTTAAGTTTCACGATATTACAATTACAATAAAATAAACAGTCAAAAAACAAGGTTGTTTTAAAATTAATTTCCAGGGGATTAGTTTTTGCCGTTATAAATAATAAACGCTTTAATAGCCTGATCTATTATAATTTAAAGATATATTTTGTCCGGGTTAAACAAGATGGGGGTTTATTTATGAAACTTTGTTTGGTGATACCCCAAACTTCTTTTTAAAAGCATTACTGAAATGTTGTACCGACGAATATCCCAGCTCAAAAGCGATTTCGCTGGCTGATTTTTTCTTTTCGAGCAAGTCGGTTTTGGCTAATTCAAGGCGGGTGTCGGATAAATAACCGAATACGGTATTGCCAAAGGTTTCTTTAAAGCCTCTTTTTAGTTTATACTCGTTAATGCCAGCCACCCGCGACAGTTCAAACAGGCTTGGCGGCATATCCAGGTGCCGGATCAAATAATCACGTGCATAAATGATACGCTCTTTATCATATTCGGTCTTTAAATACCTGGCAGGTGAATTTTGGAAGCTGTTATAAGCCTCGGCCTGCAATACCAACAGTTCGATGCTTTTTGATAGCAAAAACATTTTTTTCAAACCTTCGCGGTAATTGCAGTTTACCACGGCGTTAATGGTAGTCAGCATGTTTATGTCCATATACAGGCTGTTATTGCAAAGTGCAACTGTTTTGCCAGCCATCACATTGTCGCCAAAACGTTTCAATACATCATTGGCATCCTGTGTTACCCTTAAAAAGGCATCTTTGGTAAACTGGATCATAAACGTGTTAATGTGCAAGTCATCGTTTTTTAATGTCCCGGCGCCGGTTTGCGAATAAAATAAGTTATGCTGGTATTTGCCTAATTCATAGGGGCGTTCAAAATCTTTGTTGCCGATGGTGGTTTTACCCTTTATGTTAAAGTAAAGAGTAACCATATCAAGGTCGCCTTTCCATTCCATCTCCACCTGGTTTTTATAATGCCAGTCCGAGTAGCCCAACCTTATGCCATCAAAATACCATTGCTGCATCTTTGCATCGGCAAACGGCAGGTTAATTTCCATCACATTCTCAACCAGCTTATTAGTGTTAAAATCCTTTTCCGACAAGTTGTTGGAATGAAGGATTTGGTTATCCGCTTTGTTTTTTAACTCGAATGGCATTTGTTCCCGATTATATAAGTTTTGCTCCGTTTAACATAAACCGGCAGGCTATGTTTTAACGGACTTTTGTATTGTAAATCATTTGTAATATTAAACTCCTAAGGTGGCGGCAAGTTACAGGTGATCCATAAAAAATTTAAAAATGACCTTTAAAAATTTAAGGCAAATGATAAAAGTAAAAGGAAATGGGAACATAGTTTCCAAAGAAATAAGTGTGAGCTCTTTTATAAGGCTGCACCTGCGTGTGAGCGGGCTGGTTGAACTTATACAGGCTGATGAAGAAAAAATCGTCATCGAAGCCGATGAAAACTTGCAGGAGTATATGGAGATCAATAACTCCGGCCGTACGCTATATATTACTACAGAAGGAAAATGGCGTGTGCCTGATTTTACCTCGATAAAAATAAAAGTTTTTTATCGTCAGCTATACAACCTATACAATGCCTGCGAAAACGCAACAGTTTTTTGTGCAAATGCGCTGAGGTCGACAGAGCCGGTTGAAATAAAAATATACAGCGATAAAAGCGTTAGTAAGCTTAATGTGGAAGCCGCATCTGTAAAACTATTAACAGCCTGTGTAGGTAATGTTGAAATAGCGGGCAGTTGCAATTTATTCGAGATCAGTGCAAAATCTCAGGGCGACCTGGATGCGAGGAACATGATCGCGAAAAACATTGTCCTTAAAAATTATTCCCAGGGCAATATCGACCTGTTTGCCGATGAAACGCTTACCATCAGCAATTACGGCGAGGGCAATATCCATTACTGGGGTAACGGTATTTTAAAGGACATTAAGCACAATGGGGATGGGGAAGTGAAGCATATGTTGGTTGATTAAGTTGGATTAGGTTGATTAAGTGAGTGGTTAGGTCATTGTTTTGACTATTCAAATAACTCAATCAACCTAATCCAACTAAATCAACCCAATCAACTAAAAAATGGTAGAAATATTCAAAACAAACGTAACTAACAAGCGGCTGGCAAGCAGGGTATTGAAAACTCTGCATGCCAGTTTGCCTTGTTATCATTTTAATTTTGACCTGGAGGATTGTGACAGGATACTCCGTGCGCAAAGTGCTGATGAACCTATTGAAATTGCGCTGGTTATCAAAATAGTTAAAGATTGCAGGGTTGATGTTGGTTTATTTGAAGGGTGAACTTTATGTATCCGCAAGCCCTTTTTAATTAGGTGCTTGCGGATACCTCTTAATTTATTCCATACTTCTTTAAATATTGCAAAGCTTTTTCCAGGGCAACATCTTCATCTTTTACTGTACTTTTAACCGTCTTTTTTGCCCGGATGTCAATTCTCACCCCGCGCTGCTGAGTTGGCGTTTTATCCGGGTAGTAAATCCCGTAGCCCGAATGCGAGATAGACATACCGCCTCCCATTGGAAAATAGGAATCCGCGCCATCCAATCCGCAGGTTTGGCTACCGATGGTAACCGAATGAGGAATTGTCTGTAGCGTCATTACCGTGTACTCGCCCTGGCTTTGGCAGCGCTCATCGGCCAGTATGATCACTTTTCCGCTGTATGGCCGCGGGTTAACGCCGCCTATTTTGGGCGACAGTACCCATTTAAAATAACCGGGCTCGTTGGGCATTATTTTCGTTTCAACGTCAATTGGCGCAGGACGTGGCAGAAACATGTCGAATATATTGTAAAAAGCATCGTTGTCCATATAGCTACGCGCATCAAAGATTATGGCCTTTTTGGTCCGCATCAGGGCTTTTATCGTATCCATATTTTTACCCCAGTTTTGGGCGGTGTACACCCTGATGATAGATTTGCCGATCATCTCGTACCCTTTTTCGTTTGCAGTGTAGTTATTGATGTATTGCCATTTTCGCTGTGTAACAAGTATATTGCTTATCCGGATAGCAAACGTTTTGACGCCCCGTTTAATGGTAACTTGCTGTGCCGTATCGGTCGTTAAAAGCAACAGTTGCTCAAGGTGCCTGTTCAACGATGGCAGGTTTGATGAAGTTGTATATCGCCTAAAGCGCGCTATCCGTTTAGCAATAGGTTCGTTATTTATCGCGACCAGCAGGTCGCCGGGTTTGATACGCCCACCATCATCCGTGTGCGAGATAACGACTGTGTCATGTAGCACGGTTATGTAAAACGGAAGCCAATACTTACCCCATAGATCATCACGACCCCATAGTTGCGCATGGCCGTCATGCAGCTCCACCGCCAGTTGAAGCAATATTTTATGATAAGCGGTCGTGTCTTTTACCCGCTGCACCTTCGGGATAAAACGGGTTAAAACACTGTTCCAGTTTTCAGCCGTGATAAACTTGTATGGGTCATAATAATTAATTGCATTCCAGAACCGGGCTAAAAAAAGCAGGCGGTATTCAGGGGTGGGCCATGTCATTTGTTCGTAGGGGTTTTCCCCGCTGTAGTCGGTTTGATTGATGGATTTCACAAAGCGATTATTGCCGCGGTTGCGGTGTGTAAAGATGTACAGAAGCCTGCTCTTGTTAGATTGGTTCAACACGGTCGAATGCTCCAGCCAGCCGAGGTCATGGTTTTTAGTAAAAATGTCACCTGTTGGGGGCGCCACCTCCATGTTTTTGTCCGTCCCTGGTGCGGCAATCAATTCAGCCACTTCGGCATTTAAGTCCTCGCTATTTTTTGCAACAATAATTTTATCGATATGGGCGACAAACACCGAGTCCCAATTAATGGTACCGCTGGCGACGTTGGGGTGATGGTACTTGATAAAGCCCCATACTTTGGCGTAGATTTCGATATTTTGGTATTTCGACTGGCTGAAACTATCAGCGCTAAGCATAATAAATAGAATTGACAGCAAGACTTTTAAATATTTCATTGTGTAAAAATTTAGCGTGAGTAGATAGCAAAAACCGAATCGCCACCGTACAAATCTGCGCTTTAGGACGCGCACCAATAAATTTATTAGTTGAACGGCCATGATAATTCGACGAACAGCACCGCCACAAAATTCAACCCGTAAAAAGCCATGTTCATCGAAAAACTTAGCGGGTTAACAAACAATGATGTAATTTTAAAAATGTCAGTCATTTTTTCATCGCTTAACTACAAACAAAAAAGCCTGATTGCCGAAGTTGTTTTCCTGTTTGTTATAGGCGTAGTAAGCCCTTTTGCGGTAGGGCTGCAAACCTGGTCGTGGATATCGTATACCTTCAGTTATGTGTTTCTTACCATCCTCGGCCTGCCGGTAATTATGCTGTTTTACAGGGTGTACCTGCCTTACACCATCGGCAAGGATCGGT
>Ga0207068_1175_pt1 | contig 18140 bp, 16 predicted proteins | sample Alteio_BWMinCont_23_FD_153475 | JGI IMG/M metagenome (GOLD analysis project Ga0207068, IMG submission 153475) | Enriched cells from forest soil in Barre Woods Harvard Forest LTER site, Petersham, Massachusetts, United States -... | ecosystem: Environmental > Terrestrial > Soil > Temperate forest >... | reverse complement strand
TATGCCTAATGTTTCGGAAGAATTATTCATGGAAGGGCTTACGCAACTTGTTCAAATGGATAGTGCCTGGGTGCCCTCTGAAAAAGGAACTTCACTTTACATCCGTCCGTTCATGATCAGCACTGATGAGTATATTGGTGTCAAGCCAGCCGATACTTATAAATTTATCATTATCACCTCTCCTGTAGCCGCTTATTACAATGCACCGGTTCGTGTGCTTGTTGAAACGAACTATATCCGTGCTGTTGAAGGGGGCATTGGTTTTGTAAAAGCAGCAGGGAATTACGGACGTTCACTTTTCCCGACACGCCTGGCTCAGCAGCGCGGTTACCAACAGATTATCTGGACCGATGCCCGCAACCACAGATTCCTGGAAGAATCAGGGACTATGAATGCAATGTTTATGATTGATGATATTCTGATTACTCCTCCTCTTGGAGATACGATCCTCGCCGGAATTACACGCGATAGTGTGCTTACGCTTGCACGTGACTGGGGCTACCGGGTTCAGGAACGCAAGATCAGCATCGACGAAGTGCTCGATGCACATAAAAAGAAAACATTGCAGGAAGCATTCGGTACCGGAACCGCTGCAACCATTGCCCATATTTCCGGGATCGGATTCGAAGGCAGGGATTATGAATTGGCCCCTGTGGAAGAACGTATCTTTTCGAATCGTGTAGCAGCTGAACTGGAAGGTATACGCAAGGGAAGAATTGAGGATAAACATAACTGGGTTTATCAGATTAAGTAATTAATCCCCTGGCGGGTCATTTAACCCTCTATGAAGTATAGCATTTCCTGGACCCAACCGCATTCTCATTTTATCGATATTGAGTTTGCTGTCTCAACCAACGGGGCAGAGCATATAAACCTCCAACTTCCATCCTGGAGGCCTGGACGCTATGAGCTTGGTAATTTTGCCAAAAATGTTCAACACTGAGCCGCTTTTGACGAGAAAGGCGCTAAGCTGGAATTTCACAAATTACGGAAGGATCTATGGTCTGTGAACTGTAAAGGAGCTGCTGAAGTTCACATCCGTTACAATTATTACGGAGCGGAGTTGAATGCCGGTTCTACCTTTTTGGACACCACACAGCTTTATATGAATCCGGTTAACTGCTGTCTTTATGTGGAAGGTAGGATTGAAGAAGCCATAGAGGTAGTGCTGCATCTCCCTTCTGATTACCAAGTAGCATGCTCCATGAAAAAGGGCCAATCGGGAATTTCTTCTTTCCCGGAACGGAAAACGGTCACGCTGCTGGCTGCTGATTTTCATGAATTAGCCGACAGCCCTCTGATTGCCAGTCCCAATCTCCAGCATAACACGTTCGTCCTTGACGGAGTGGAGTTTAATCTTTGGTTTCAGGGTGAATGCAAACCTGCATGGTCTCGGATCATCAATGACTTTTTCATTTTCATCAATGAACAGTTTGTGATGATGAAAGAGTTTGTACATGATGAATACCATTTTCTCTACCAGATACTCCCGTATAAATTCTATCATGGAGTTGAACACCTTAAGTCCACCGTCATAGCATTAGGTCCTGGTTACAAGCTGAATGAAGGGGAGATTTATGATAATCTTCTGGGTGTGAGCTCCCATGAATTATACCATGCATGGAACATTAAATCCATCCGGCCGGTGGAAATGATGCCTTATGACTATACCCGGGAAAACTATTCCAGATTAGGTTATGTTTGTGAAGGTATCACGACTTATTATGGAGATCTCTTTCTGTTCCGCTCGGGAGTTTACTCAGAGTTCGAATATCTCAAAACAGTTCATGAAAGGCTTCAGAAACACTTCGACAACCCGGCCAGATTTAACCTGAGCGTGGCCGATTCATCATTTGATACCTGGTTAGATGGTTATGTTCCGGGAATACCCAGAAGGAAAACTTCCATTTACGATGAAGGCAGTCTCCTTGCCTTTATGACTGATATGATTATCCGCCGCAATACCCGGAATGAAAAATCCCTTGATGATGTAATGCGCGTTCTATTTTACAATTATTCCAGGAGAGGTGTAGGATACAGTGAAGAAGATTATAAGCGGGAAGTGGAAAAACTGGCAGGAGAAAATCTGGATGATTTCTTTCAGACTTATGTTTATGGAGCAACATCCTACGAGCATAAATTCTCAGAGCTGGCTGCATATATCGGAATAGAGCTTCGTAATCAGGGTTGCAAAAAACACTATGAAGGACATCTGGGTTTCCGGGCGCATCATGAAGGGCATCATTTCAAAGTAAGCGCAGTATATCCGGATTCTCCGTCCAACAAAGGCGGGCTGGCCGTAAATGATGAGATCCTGGCACTGAATGGTTTCGTACTGAAAGATGATCTACATGAATGGAGCTCGTATTTCTCTGACACTGCTGTTCGTCTCACCATTTCACGCCAGGGAATCCTGCACGAACTTAAGCTAGAGCCAGGCCCTAATACCTATTATAAGCTCTATTATATCCAGAAGCTGAAGCATACCGATGAGCACCAAAAGACAGCCTACCAGAGCTGGTCCAGACGAAAATTCTGATTCCCTTCCAATCCCCTGTTTTTAAAGACAAGTCCCCAATATTTATAGATTGTTCATAATTAACTATCGATAAAATTTGCCAGTATGGGGGAAATGTTCTTTTTTTACAAGATTCAACTCAAACTCTCTTTATTCAAATTAACCAAGAAAAACTATGGAACAAACTACGACTCCTGGGGCAGAGGCTCCTAAGAAAAGACCAACTTTCATTACTGTACTGTGTATTTTAAGCTTTGTTGGCTGTGCAATCGGATTGTTTTCCGGCATCAAGAATTACATGGATGCTAAAACCCTTCTTTCTTCCGCTAACCTTACCAAAGAAGCAAACTCTATTGCAGGCGCTACAGGAGCAGACGCAAAGACTACAGAGGCAGCTGTAAATGCTACAGTGCAATTGCTTGGAATTGATCCTGTGAAAATTTCAAACGGATACCTTATTATCGGGATCCTGAATGTTATAATTTTTGTAGGTGCTCTGATGATGTGGATGCTCCGTAAAATGGGATTCTATATCTATACTGTTGGTCAGCTGGCAGGACTTGGGGTAATGTTCGGTTACATCGGCGGCCTGGCAGGCGGAGTGATGGGCATTGTTACGGCCATTTTCGCAATTGCTTTCATTGTTATGTATGCCGTTAATTTGAAGCATATGAAATAAATATTCTCATTTTGATTGAAAAGGGGGCTATCTTTGAGGATAGCCCTTATTTTTAATCACTGAATGACGAGAATGAATTGTATCTGACAGAATGTTTATGAATGGATTGGCTGATTGGTTAAATAACCATATGCTCTCCTGTTTCTGGAAGAAGTATCTAGGGATTGAGTGCCCTGGATGTGGAATGCAGAGGTCGATGGTAGCTTTGCTGAAAGGCGAACTGAAGGATTCCTTCCTCCTATTTCCGGCTCTGATTCCTATTTTGTGTATGTTCCTTTTTCTGCTTCTTCATTTGAAATACGATTTCAAACATGGAGCCCGGATCCTGAAAATAAATTTTATATTTGCGTCACTTTTATTAATATCTGCTTACGTATTTAAGATAAGTTATGGAAAACTCTGACCCTATAAACCCTTCACCCAATCTGAATCAGAACCAAAATGGAATGTCAGTCGTCCTTCCCAATTCTGTGGGTGTTCTGGTGTTGGGAATTATATCCATTGCCCTGTGCTGGTGCTATGGAGTAATTGGACTTACCTGCGGAATTATTGCCCTGATTCTCGGATCAAAAGGGAAGAAATTATACTTGAGCAACCCGGGAGTCTATACGGTCAGCTCCTATAACAACCTTAAAGCAGGCTGGATTTGCGCCATCATCGGCACCTGTCTTTCTGCCGTTTATATTATAATCGTAGTTATCTATGTGGTGGTTGTGGGAGTTGCTCTCTCTACTTTCCCATGGCAGATGATGCACCAGCACTCAGTTTAATTTAGGCTGAAATTACAGTTTCAGAGAGTGTTTTTTTTCCGGCCGTTTCAGTGATCTGGTAAAGGTAATTCACTAATTCTGCCTCCGCTATAGAAGTACCTGGAGTAATAAGGCTCTCCCAGATCACTTACAATCACTCCTCCCTTTACTGCTGCGTGGATGAATTTATTATTACCAAGGTATATTCCTACATGTGAAATCTGTCCTTTTCGGATTTTGAAAAAGACTATATCCCCTTCCTTCAAGTCCTTTTTTTGTATGGCTGTGGTTTGAGTCCAGATGGAAGAAGAGCTGCGGCAGAGTTCAATGCAATAAACGTCGCGGTATACAGAGGACACAAAGCCCGAACAGTCAGTCCCTTTTTGCTTGATAGCCTGCCCATATTGGTAGCGCGTTCCTGCCCATTCATATACACTGAAATACAACCCCGGTTGTTTGGTTGAATCCATGCAAACACCGTTACTTTCAAACCATTGGTACGCATGGGTGGATTGGAGTGAGGTGTTCTGCTGCGCATACCCCCCTATGGAAAAACAGAAAAAAAACAGGCATAGTTTCCACATCCCGTAAAGTTAGTACTTGTAGAGCAAATCTGCCATCTCCATGTTCAGCTATATGATTTTAGCCCGGACCCGATCGATCGACTCCTGAGCCTCTTTAAAGAAGCGATAACGCTGCTTTTCGGCCACACCACTCATCAGCACAGATTTGCGTATAAGGTTTTTAAGCCACTGTTCGGTCTCCTCACAATATTCTGCATTGCTGGTTACCATGGAGTTAAAAGTATGATAGCTTAAATAACCCGCCTTATAATTTTCGGCCAGCACCAGGATGCAGTTATTGCCAATCATCACCTCACTGTTATAAAGGTTGAAGTTGTTTTCGAACTCGGCATTCATTTTCCCTTCTCCAGGAATGAATTTTGAACTATGCTCTGCCTGCTTTTGAAGGTATGCAAGCATCAGGGATAGCTGATCAATCACCTGCATGGCCGTTTGCTTGTCGGCAAATAAGCCTGATTCCCAATAAAATTCTATCGATTTGAGCATTCCGCTCATCGTCTCTTCGTTCCAGATTTCTGTGGAAGGGATGGCCACATAGTGATCAAATATTTCCCTGGCATAACCAATGAAGCGCTTGTCGATCATTTCAGGCCTGAATTTTTTTCCTTCAAAGGAGGGCACATTCAGAACTGATTTGGTCCAGTAAAATATTTTGAATGCAGTGAGCTCGGGAAATTGATAGTAATGAAAAATGGGGATGTCTTCAGCAGCGTAAATGATTTCTTTCTTAGGAAAGGCTTTGATTTTTCGTAGATCTGTCAGGATGCTCTGAAAATAAGCATCAAAAGCGTCTTCACTATTGCTTAAAGGCCGGTAACTGAAAGTAACCGTACCGGTGGAGCCAGGGTTAAAGGTGTCGAGCGAAATACGGTAATGGGTGCAAAGCAGTGCGACTTCATCTAATGTCAGTGCGGTATCTCCTCTGATCCTTCGGTATGCACTGTCATTGCTTACCTGTAAAATTTCGGCCAGCTCATCCGCCAAAGAGCGGTTGGAAGGGGTAAGGTCACGTAAACGCTTGATAAATTCAAGTTGAACTTGGGTGGAACCTGACTTATTCATGAAATGTTTTTAGGGAATACTGCTTAGGCACACGTATTTGATTATTAAAATCTATTACGTAAGATACATATGATTTGCAAAAAATGCAAATATTGATCATAAGAAGGACCTATCATCCCTTATTTTGCAAAATGCCATGCTGCCTTAAATGAAGACGCAGAAACCCATTTTATTCCCCCTACAACCGGGTATATATTTGACCAAACAAAACTAAAAAAGCATGAAAACCAGGAAAAACAATGTGTTTACCGGAACAGTATTAAGCCTAGTAATGTTATTTACTCTTAATCTGGTTTCTTATGGTCAGACTCCCGTCTCGACCAAAAAGAACCGGAAAACAATGACCGTACTGAATATTGATGCAAAAGGAGTAAACCTTGACCCGGTTCAGATGGGTAACCTTGTCAGGATTGAACTTGAGAAACTTGATTCGTTTGAGGTGATGGACCGGTATGATGTAGCCTATGTAGTAGAGAAGAACAAACTCAACATTGGAAATTGTTTTGGTAAAATTTGTTTGGTAGAGGTCGGGAACCAGATTCACTCGGATAAGATGTTTACCGGGAGTGCCGAGTTGTACGGAGAAACCATTGTCATGACTTTTAGGCTGATTGATGTAAAGACGGCGACGATCGAGAAAACGCAGGTCAATGAATACCTGAACATTCCAAAGGAGTTGCAGGGGATGGTTAAACTTTCCATTCATCAAATGTTCGGCATGAAACTGGATGAAACAGCCCTCAGTTATCTCTCCAAACGGAATTCATTTGAAAGTGCGACCAATAATCCGAACAAGGAAAGAGTAAACCTGAGTGGTCCTCGGAGTGGCTTTACGGTTTTTACCGGCAGCACAGCCAAGATCATTACTGCATCTAAAAATGCTGGAGGTTTTGGAGCATCTCCAGTAATGTTTCAGTTCGGGTATCAGTTTGAAGCCCAGTATCTAAACGAAGGGAATTATCAGGCCTTATTCGAATTTTTACCGGTATTGACTGGATTCGATCAGAATATTTTTATTCCAAGCCTAACCATTATGAATGGTTTTCGGGACAATAAACATGGATGGGAAATTGCCTTTGGTCCAACTTTCAGCCTGGTGCCCATGGCCGACGGGTATTATGATTCCAATGGCAATTGGCACTTGAATAATGAGTATCCGAATGACGGATCAAAAAGACCTGCCTCCATCAGCAGGCTAGACAGTCGTGGAGATCTGGCCGGGAAAGCATCATTCATCCTTGCCGTGGGCCGCACCATTAAATCTGGTAAATTGAATATCCCTGTCAACGCCTATGTAATCCCCAGCCTGGATGGATGGAGGTTCGGCTTATCTGTAGGATTCAATGCAAAGAGACATTAACGAAACTGGGGGAGGATTTAACATTTTCTCCCTCTTTTTTTAACAAGGATTCGCTACCTTTAAGCGTTGAACACACATAAATAAAAATGAAACTCCGGCTTCCTCTTTTTCTTCTTCTGTTGATCTTTTCCGGAGTAGGCTTTTCTCAAACCAGCAAGAGCTTAAATTCTCAGTTGTTAATACCACCAGGCGGCTTGCATGTGTCGGGGAAAGGACAGTTGGTATCAGTCAAGCATGGTTTTCATGTTCGGAGAACTTCCAGAAGGTCAACTCTTCCAGTCAAAAAAATTGTTCCGGCTAAGCACATTACTTCCTTCAGAAGAACTGTAAAACCAGAACGGTCTTTGGTTGAATACCAAGGAACCAACATGGGTTTTGAGGTCCGCAAATATCTTCATCGTCATAAACTGGTGCCTAAGCATAAAGAGCTTTCTTCGTTTTCATCTGCAACCGGGAAAGTGCCTGCCTCGGGCTATTATGTCGGAACAGATATCTTCGATCAGTTTGCCGAGAACCCTGCTTATGGCGCAATTGCGGATTATAGCACCACCGGAATGTTTGGCTCTTTTTCCTATAAGGATAAAACCTATCTCACATTCAAGAATGCATTCGGTGCACGCGTGGATGTTGGTTTCCGCTCTCTTAAAAAATATGGATTGGTATTCGATTTGGGATTCAAGGCCGGATTTCAATATGTGGACGGGCAATCAGACTACAAACTTCCTGCCAGTGGATCTGATCAATATGGGCTCGGAAAACGGGGGAGTTATCCGACGGTACTGCCCAGTATCCTTTGCTCAGCAATGATTGGCTGGACTGAATAACCTGTTATTCAATTTCCTTTAAGTTCATCGTTCGTATTTCCGGGGATACCTTTGCCGTAAACAGTACCACGAAAATCGTCATGATCCCTCCGAAGATTACGGAAGGAGCGAGTCCCATCAGACGCGCCGTCACCCCGGATTCGAACCCCCCGATCTCGTTCGAGGAACCTATAAAAATGTTATTTACTGCAGATACCCTTCCCCTCATATTGTCAGGTGTCATAAGTTGAAGGATACTGTGTCGGATCACTACACTTACATTATCAAAAGCTCCTGTAAGCGCAAGTAGGAAAAGACTGAGGTAAAAGTTGGTGGAGAGGGCAAATAATATAGTGGCTATGCCGAAGCCGGTGATGGCCAGAAGCAGATTTCTCCCTGCATTTTTTTTCTGTGGGATATAGGCGAGTATAAACGCCATCAATACTGCTCCTATAGCTGGTGCGGCCCTCAAGAAACCAAATTCGGTTGAACCAACTTTCAGAATCTTATCGGCAAAAGCAGGAAGCATTGCAACGGCGCCTCCGAAAAGAACAGCGAATAAGTCGAGAGAGAGGGCTCCAAGTATTACTTTGTTTTTAAAAACGAAGTTGATACCTACCGACAGGCTCTCCCGAAGGGACTCCACTTTTTCTTTCACGGGTAGTGGCTTGTCGCTGATTAGGGAGACGAAAAGTAAGGAAAGTCCAATCATCCCTAATACAGAGCAGTAAGCCTGAGTGATGCCATAGATACAGAGTAAACCTCCTACCGCATTGCCAGCTATAAATCCGCTGTGCCAGACCGTGCTGTTCCATGTTGCTGCATTCGTGTAATGGCTTCTCGGCACAATCTGAGCAAGCCATGAGGGGAAAGAGGGACCTAGGAAGGAACGGATCAAACCACTTATTCCAATAATAATATAAATGGGCCAAGTTCCAAGGCGATGAACCACCCCGGAAGCATCTGAAGAAAACCAAGCCAGGAACCCCGTAGCCATGATTAATGCCAGTGTAGATACAATGATGATTCGCTTCCTGCTGATGATATCGGCAATATGTCCTGAGAAAAAGGAAAGGGCGATAAATGGAAGTGCTTCGGCGAGCCCTATATATCCTAAGGACAAAACATCTTTGGTGAGATTATACACCTGCCAGCCAACAACCACACTTTGCATCTGAATACCCAGGGTAAGGAAGAATCGGGCGCAGATAAAAAAGCTGAATTCTCTTAATCGCAACGCTGCGAATGGATCATGAGATTTAGGAATAGCTTCATTTGTCACACGACAAACATACTGAAAAAGAACCTGAAGGCATAACCCCGGTTGATTAGAACTTGAACTGGAGGCCTACACCTACGTTAACGCCTGTAGCAGTAAGGTTGGATGTATTGGGTTTGTTCCCTGTTTTATTGTCGTTGTAGATGACTTCCGGATAACCAAAATAAGTATATGCCAGGTGAAAATTGATTCCGATATGATTGCCAAAATAGAGTCGTGGATCCACATGGACATCAAAGATGGCTCCTTTTCCGGAAAGGTTGGAAGCTACCGAATCTTGTGTGGTATACTTGAGGCCAGAGTACCCATAAGCAACGCCAATCGGGATGTCCAGGTGCTTGGTTTTGATCACATGTAAGTTAGCAATGATCAGGGCATCATAGCCGGTTGCACTGGGATGAGGGTGAGTTATAGAATCCTTGGTGATATAATCATCGTAACGAAGTTTTACTCCGATTCCGAACCAATTGGCCAGTCCATATTCAAAACCGGCCGAATAAACGCCTCCACCTAAGTGACTTGATTGAGCCGTTGATCCAGGTGCGCTGCTAAGGTTAGTTGTATTGTAATAAGAGAAATTTGCTCCCAGATCTATTACTATATCGCCTTGTTTGAATGCTTGAGCGCGACTAAAAATTGAAAAGGAGGTGACCATAACCAAGATCAGCGCCAGGCGAAGGATTACTTTTTTCATATTATAGATTTTCCTGTACTATAAAAGTAGTGAAAATCAATTAATCTATATCATTTTCCGAAACCAATCGTACATGTTATCGGATAGTGATCGGATAATTCAGTTATAATAGTTTTAAAATCCGAAGTCTGAATGCCTTTGCTGTGAAGAATATAATCAATCCGGAAGGAAGGAAATTTTCCATAGTAAGTACGTCCGAATCCATTACCAGTCTCTAAAAAAGCATCATTCATTCCAGTGCAAAGGGTATGATAGGTATAGGAGGCTGGGGTGTCATTGAAGTCGCCACAAATGATAACTGGATAATGGCAGCCAGCTATGTGTGTTTCAATAATTTCTGCCTGTCCCGCTCTTCTCTTGAATGCCCATTTTAAACGTCTCAGGATACTCCGTGATTCTTTAAATTCATTCAGGTCTTTGATATCGAGCAGAGCTTCCATAAACTTATAATCATTATTGCTGAAATGCATACTTTGCAGGTGGACATTATAAACCCTGATCGTATCCTCATCAACCTTGATATCGGTATACATGCAACTGTTATTTCCAAAAGTATTGAAATCGATATGTCCCCGGTTTACGATTGGGTAGCTGCTGAAAGTAGCCATTCCCCAGTGATCGGTTCCTCTGAGAGTTACCTGGTATTCTACATGGGAGTATTTGGCTTTCTGGAATTTCACCAGGGTGTCCAGATTCCGAAAATGGCCTTTATCCGAATTATAAAACTCCTGCATACAAACGATATCCGGGGATTCAGATTTGAGCAGGTCAAATATCTTGCTTCGTGTTTCTAAATTATGAGACCAATTATAAAGATCAAAGAGCTTGGTGTTATAGCTCATTATTTTAAGTTTATGTTTGGAGTTTCCCGGGGTCTTTTTGAGGTTGAACTGCACATATCCGTTAAGGATATTCAACCCTAGAAGAATGGCAATAAAGGAATAAAGGAACCTCATCCTCCATACGAGGAGCCAGTATATCACAAAGAGCAGGTTCACGATCAGGAGTATGGGATAGGAGATGCCGAAAAATGCAAGGGGCCAGAAAATCCGGGGGCTCACATAAGGAGCGAGGTAAGAAAAAAGCAGCAGTGCAACGGAAAGATAGTTTATCCAAATGAAAAGGATGCGTAATATGGAACGTTTCCTGCCTGGTGGGGGAGGAGTAGGAGACTTGGTTACCGCTTCTTTGCCTTGTTCTTCCATTCTGCCTTACATTTTCCGGCTGGCATTGAAAAGAAAATCTTTTTCTTCCTTGCTCAGGCTTTCATAACCAGAGCGTGAAATTTTGTCCAGGATTTCATTGACTCTTTTCTGCTCATTCACCTTTCGTTCATTATAAACATCATCCGGAATTGGGCGCTTATACGCGATCTTCACATTGCTCCGTGGCTTTCGGGAGAAAAGGTTCAAGATGGAATCGAATATTCCAGTCAGTCCTCGTGTGAGGTCATTGCCTTTGCGGTATTGAATCGCGAAGATCAAACCAAATGCAGCGCCACCTATATGCGAAATTTTACCCCCGGTATTTGAGGAGTCAATATCTATAAGGCTGGTAAGGATGAAACATACCAATGCAATATATTTTAATCTCACCGGTCCGAGCAGAAACACATTCATCACCAGATTCGGGGAATACACGGCTGTTGCAATTACAATTGCCATAACTCCTGCTGAAGCTCCAAGCAGCAAACCTCTTGACCCTGGAAGGAAATTGCCTGCAAGCATAAAGAGAATCCCCCCTGCCAAACCTCCTAATACATATACCGCTACCAGGCGCTTGCTTCCGATGAATTCAGCGAAGACATTACCAATAGAATAAAGCCAGAGCATATTGAAGAAGATGTGAAAGAAATCTAGGTGATAAAACATATAGGTGAAAAGGGTCCAGAAATGCTCAGCGAAAAAACTAAAATCAGAATTGAGTGCAAGCTGAAAATGAACCGGCGTGAAAGAGTATCCCGCAAGGCCCAGAATGCCTTTGGTTAGATTAGCGGCAATAAACAGAAGTACATTCACCAGCAGGAGCCTGTTAAGACCGTTATGCTTCATGCTGAAGGTATTCTTGATATCGTTAATTATAGACATACTGATTGCTGAAATTTGGTTCAATAAAAAAAGTTACGGTTCTTCTGCCAGAGCTTGATCAGGATAAACCCAAAGAGCATTCCTCCAAGGTGGGCGAAGTGAGCGATATTATCGCCTTGAATCTGGGATACACCCGAGAAGAGTTCTACCGCACCGTATAAAATAACGAAGTACTTAGCCTTGATGGGGATTGGAAAAAATATGATCATGAGTTCTGTGTTCGGGAAGATCATTCCAAAAGCCAGCAGGACTCCGAACAATGCACCCGAAGCTCCTACTACCGGGATATCAGCAATATCAGCCTGCAGATGTTGAAGATTCTTGATTGCAAAAGATATACCCTCCGGATCATGCGGGGCCGCCTTCCATGCATTGTAAAAATCAAGCAACTTAGTAGGTTGATAATAGCGTCCCATCAGCTTAAAGTAACTTTCAGGATCAGGATTAGCAATGGCAACATCAAGCACATGTAATTGGTAGGTGGTATAAAGAGTTTGGAGAAAAGCAGCCCCCAGTCCTGCTACCAGATAATAAATAAGAAATCTTTTTGGGCCCCAGTAGTTTTCAAGAGAGCTTCCGAACATCCAGACCCCATACATATTGAGAACAATATGCGCAATACCCGCATGCATGAACATATGGGTGAAGATCTGGTACCATCTGAAATTAGGAGAGGTGATGTAATGTAGGCCCAGTTTATCGTCCAGATCTATCTGAAATTTATACTCAAATGCCAGCAGAGCGACAAACAAGATGACGTTTATAATAAGAATATTTTTTACAACCGGAGGAAGGATTGTAAAACCGGATGGGCGATATTGTTGTTGGTAACTCAATTCAATTATTATTAAAGTTTAACATCACCCTGAGCGCTGCAGAAGGGTTATTTTTTGAATCGCCTGTTTAATTCATCTAATCCAAATGTAATCACAGAAGGCTTGCCATCAGGCGTAGCATAGGGCATGGAACAAGCGAAGAGTTGGTCTACCAGCATATTCATTTCAGCCTCTGAGAGCAGCTTACCGCTTCTGATCGCCGCTTTTCGTGCCATGGTCTGGGCGATATAATCACTCTGATCTAGCCGGAATTCGCTTTGATGGTTTTTATACTCCTCAACCAAAGCCTGGAGAATCCCTGTAGAATCAAGATCCATCATTTCAACAGGAGCAGCATGAATTGCAATAGTATTAGTGCCGAAAAGGTCTATTTCGAAACCGAGAGCATTCAGTTCTGGCATTAGTGCCTGAATGCATACCATATCACTCGGACTCAACTCGATCGATTCCGGAAAGAGTTTTTTCTGGGAGAGATTTTTCTTTTCCTTTATAGTCTCCAGAAAACGCTCATACAGAATACGTTCATGGGCTCCCTGCTGATCGATGATCACAAACCCCGATTTGGTATGGGCCAGAATATAACGATTATGAAGCTGATAAGGCTTCAGGCCTTGTTCATTCTCTGATTCCGGATCCCAGGTGGTATTCAGGGTCTGTTGTTCATCAGACGATTCCAACCCCTTTTTCTCTTCTTCCTGACGCAGAAGCTCCAGTTGATTATAGGCATGTCTGGAATAGTTCTTGTCCCAATCCATGTTTTTCAGGTAATCCTGTTTAGGAATATCCGCGTTCTGCTTGTCCGATTTGAATGGATTGAAGGATTTATCGACCCTGATCTCCGGCTGGATGGCAAAATCACCCTTAGGCCGGTTCGGTATTTCAATTCCCATCTCCTGGTCAAAGTCCAGAGTTGGAGAAATGTTGTTTTGTCCGAGAGATTTTTTTACTGAAGATCTTAGAAGAGCATAAATCGAACGCTCATCTTCAAATTTAACCTCGGTCTTGGTGGGATGAATATTTACATCAATGGTATGCGGATCCACCTCCAGGAAAATGAAATAGGAGGGGAAGGAATCCTTAGGAAGCAGTTCACTGTAGGCAGACTGCACGGCATGGTGCAGATAGGAGTTTTTGATAAACCGTTTGTTGAGGAAGAAAAACTGCTCACCCCGGGTCCTTTTTGCGAACTCCGGTTTTCCGATGAATCCTCCCAATACCAGAATGTTTGTGCTTTCCTCCAGTGGAGCAAGACGGGTATTGTATGGGTTCCCAAACAATGAAACGATGCGTTGACGAAGATTTGATTTATGCAGATTAAAGATCTCGACATCATTGTGGAGAAGTTTGAAGCCTACTTCCGGGTGCGCAATGGCTACCCGTTCAAATTCGTCTACGATATGCCTGAATTCAACAGCCTCGGATTTAAGGAAGTTTCTACGTGCAGGAACGTTAAAAAAAAGATTTTTGACAGCAATGCTCGTCCCGGGCTGGGAAGAGCACACTTCCTGAAGTTTAACTTCCCCACCCTCCACACGGAGCATTGTTCCGAGTTCCTGTGCCGGTATTCTTGTTCTCATCTCAACCTGGGCAATTGCAGCTATGGAAGCAAGTGCCTCCCCTCTAAACCCTTTTGTAGTGATGGAGAAGAGATCATCGGCTGAACGAATCTTGGAAGTAGCGTGGCGTTCGAAGCTCATTCTGGCATCGGTTTCGCTCATTCCCATGCCATTATCTATAACCTGAATGAGGGTTTTCCCTGCATCCTTTACTATGAGCCGGATGAGGTCTGCCTTTGCATCGATTGCATTTTCCAGCAATTCTTTCACAGCCGAGGCTGGTCGCTGAACAACCTCTCCTGCTGCAATCTGATTGGCCACGGAATCGGGCAAAAGCCGAATAATGTCGGGCATACGCGTTGTTCTTTTCCCTCTTTTTTTGGAGGAAAACAAAGGTACTGATTTTTTATTCTACCACTGTCAGGACCTATCACTCCACGCACCTGTCAAACACTCCCTTGTTAATAAGTGTGTAAGAAGGAGGGGATTTTTGTTTCTATTCTCAATAATTTTAGGCTTCAATAACCTTCTATGCATCTTTTCAGGTTTTCTCTGCTTGCTTTTGTACTGATCCTACTAACCGCTTTTATTTCTGTGAAACGGGTGGGGGAGGATCCTCCGTTTTTGAAAAATGATGGAAACAAGTGGGTCGACTCCATTTTCAGAACCCTCACACCAGATCAGCGTATTGCCCAGCTATTTATGGTGGCAGCCTATTCGAACAGCGATAAAGCACATGTCAATGAAATTAAAAAGCTCATTACAAATCAACGTATCGGAGGTTTGATATTCTTTCAAGGCGGACCCCTTCGGGAAGCTAGACTTACAAATACCTATCAGGAGCTTTCCGAAGTCCCTTTGCTTATATCGATTGACGGAGAATGGGGACTTGCAATGCGGCTGGATAGTACCGTGGAGTATCCACGTCAGATGACCCTGGGTGCTATACAGGATGATTCGCTGGTTTACTATATGGGTCGGGAGATAGCGTGGGAATGCAAACGGCTCGGTATTCAGGTTAATCTGGCTCCTGTAGCCGATGTAAACAATAACCCTAACAATCCGGTGATCAGTAACCGCTCTTTCGGGGAAAACAAATACAATGTAGCTCGTAAAGCTGCTATGTATATGAAGGGCATGCAGGATGCGGGCGTGCTTGCAAACGCGAAGCATTTCCCAGGACATGGAGATACGGATAGCGATTCACATAAAACCTTACCGGTAATCAACCAGTGTACAGCAAGAATGGATACACTTGAACTTTATCCATTCCGGGAGCTGATCAGGCAAGGATTAGGTAGTATAATGGTAGCGCATCTATTTATCCCTTGTTACGACACCACAAAAAACACGGCCTCAACACTTTCTAAAAAGGTAGTGACAGATTTGCTAAAGGATACTATGGGGTTCAAGGGACTCATCTTTACGGATGCGCTGAATATGAAAGGGGTATCTAAATTTTTCGAACCAGGAATGGTGGATCTTAAAGCCCTCCTGGCCGGGAACGATGTGCTGCTATTTTCAGAAAATGTACCGGTTGCGATTGCTGAAATTAAAAAGGCAATTGAGCAGGGACTTATCACTCAGGATGAAATAGACCTTCGTTGTAAGAAAATTCTGGCTGCAAAATTCTGGTGCGGTTTGAACAGAACGGAAAAAATAAAAACCAACAAGCTTTACGAAGATCTAAATAATACTAAAGCAGATCTGCTGAACCGTAAGCTGGCAGATGCGGCGATGACACTTTTGAAAAATGATAACCAAATTCTTCCTCTAAAAAGAATCGACACACTCTCTATTGCATCTGTTTCTCTGGGTTATGAAACAGCAAAGAATTTCGAATGTATGCTGTCGAATTATGCCTCTGTCAAACATTTCGGAATTGATAAAGATGCAAAGCCAGCGCTGGGCGACAGTCTTCTTAAAAAACTGGCACCATTCAATACCATTATTGTAAGTATCAATAATACGAATAACAACCCTAAAAAGGATTTTGGCCTCACCGATCTGATCCGGCATCTGACTGATACCATCTGTTCTATGAAAGGGAAACATATCATCATAGATGTTTTTGCCAATCCTTATTTCCTTTCCCAGTTTCATGAACCGGAAAAAGCACAATCGGTCGTGCTTTCTTATGAATGGTCGAGCTATACACAAAACTCCTCGGCACAACTTATCTTCGGAGCAATTCCTGCCTTGGGTAAGATACCGGTGAGTGTTTCAGAGAAATTTCAAGCCGGAACAGGTCTCTCGACAGGGCCGGCGACTAGATTAAAATATACTATTCCGGAGGAAGTAGGTATCGACTCCAGAAGGCTGAGGCAGATTGATACCATTGCAATACGAGGCATCCGGAATAAGGCATATCCCGGTTGCCAGATTCTCGTAGCCAAGGACGGAAAGGTTATATACAGGAAGTCATTTGGATATCATACCTATGGAAATAAAGTCAGGGTGAAAAATGATGACCTCTACGACCTGGCTTCCGTAACCAAAATTCTTGCTTCAACACCTGCAGTGATGAAAATGGTGGATGAAAAATCGCTGAGGCTTGACGATCGGCTGGATGAACACCTCCCTCAACTCAAGGGCAGCAATAAGCAGGATATTATCATCCGGGAAATGATGGCGCATCAGGCAGGGCTTGAAGCATGGATCCCTTTTTGGATGAGGACCGTAGATTCGAAGGGAGAATACAAAAAAGGCATTTACAGCAAGACAAAATCTGATTCATTTCCTTTGCGCGTGGCTGATCGCCTTTACATTAACAAAGCTTGGCCGGATACAATGTTCAATCAATTAGTAAGATCCCCGCTAGGACCCAGAGGTAAGTTTAATTACAGCGATCTGGGGTATTATTTTCTGAAGCGTATCATTGAGGAAAATCATCATGTGGCCATGAATACGTTTATGGATAGTATATTCTATAAGCCACTTGGTTTGCAGACTATGGGTTACCTTCCCAGAAATCGTTTTGATCTTGACCGGATAGTTCAGACAGAGTATGATTTAAAATTCCGTAAGCAACAAGTATGGGGGGATGTTCATGATCAGGGAGCTGCTATGTTAGGTGGGGTGGGCGGTCATGCCGGTTTATTTGCTGATGCAAATGATGTAGCGGTCATCATGCAGATGTATCTGAATAAAGGAGTCTACGGAGGAATGCGGTTTCTGGATTCTGCAACCATTAATGAGTTTACGAAATGCCAGTTCTGCGCGAATAACCGAAGGGGAGCAGGCTTCGATAAGCCTGAAACTGACCCTAAGAAAGATAGCCCAGTATGCGATTGTGTATCCTATCTCAGCTACGGACATCAGGGCTTTACCGGAACCATTACTTGGGCCGATCCGGCTTCTGGTATTGTCTATGTCTTCCTTTCTAACCGTGTATATCCGGATGCGGAGGATAATAGGCTCCTGAAGCAAGGCACCCGCACGGCCATCATGCGGGTCATCAATGAGTCACTGATTCCACAAAAGCCTTAACTTTGTAAGATGAAAATAGGTATCGTGTGTTACCCTACGTTTGGAGGTAGTGGTGTTGTTGCAACAGAACTCGGAATCGCTCTGGCAAGCAAAGGACATGAAGTCCATTTTATAACTTATAGTCAGCCGGTCAGGCTTGATGGGGGATTTCATGAGCGGATTTTCTATCACGAAGTTTCTGTTTCCGATTATCCCCTCTTTGATTTCCAACCGTATGAGCTTGTGCTTTCCAGTAAACTTGTTGATGTTGTCAAACACGAGAAGCTGGATCTCCTGCATGTCCACTATGCGATTCCCCATGCTTCAGCTGCTTATATGGCCAAGCAGATATTAGCTTCTCAGGGTATACATATCCCTTATATTACGACCCTCCACGGAACTGATATTACACTGGTGGGGCGTGATCCTTCCTTCGAACCTGTAATTACTTTTGCCATAAATCAA
>Ga0207068_1171_pt1 | contig 18416 bp, 17 predicted proteins | sample Alteio_BWMinCont_23_FD_153475 | JGI IMG/M metagenome (GOLD analysis project Ga0207068, IMG submission 153475) | Enriched cells from forest soil in Barre Woods Harvard Forest LTER site, Petersham, Massachusetts, United States -... | ecosystem: Environmental > Terrestrial > Soil > Temperate forest >... | reverse complement strand
ACCAAAGGGACTATATGATTTTAAACCGTGGATAAACAGCTTCAAGAAATTGTCAGGAGACATTAAGTATCTAATTGAAGATATTGAAAGAAGAAGGACTTCCTCCGAAGTTCACGAAAATGTTTCATGGGAAATTGTGGAAGAGATACGTAGAAAGGCTGGACTAGTAAATGGTCTTGAACAATTGGAGGTTGTCTTGATTCGATTAAGATCCAAGAAGAGCATCTGGGAGGGATTGAATTGGGTCGGAAACAATAAGCAACAGCAAATTCATTTTCTTTTTACAGAACTATGTCGCAATCGCATTATTGATAACAAATCGAATCCTGAAGATTTCTACAAAGTATTCGACTCTTTAGAAATTGACATGAAACAATTTACTCCAGTTAAATGGTTAAGGGGGGAATCTGACCTTGCGTATCTTATTGGAAAACTTAATATTGAAGATTTTATTAAGGTGCCACATAACTACAACCACCTTATTACAAAAGGGAAATACTTTGTTGATTCCTACGGGAGGTCTTTTGATGGTTTTCGGAAAGCAATGAGTAAACATTTCGGCAGCATCCTAAACGTTAGGGAAGACAATTGCGAAACGGCAAGAACAAGAAATTCTTTTAAACTTGATCGAATAATCGAAGGGGTAGAAAAGCTTGATTGATTACAGGTTATGTACAATTTAACAGATGTTCAAGACCTAAATCTATTCTTGATCAATGGAATCAACCACTGACTGCACCCAATTTTTTAAAAGCGGCCAATTCTCAAGCTCACCATCAATCGTCTCAATGGATTGCCTTGCCGGAGGAATGGTCGTATTCCTTAGAAGATAAGTTCCGTTTTTGTAGACGCTAATCATCATCCAGCCATAAGGAGTACGCAGATGACTGACTGTAAGGATCGTTTCTATGTTGGGTTCTGGTACATTTTCCAAGCTTGGAAAACGCTTTATTCTTTCATTGTCCATGAGTATGATTTGTTTCTTTTATATATCGACGGAGAAAGCAGGCATGTAGAGAGGAACTTTCGATAATTTTATCGAAAGTAAGACTGGAAGTAGGCACCTACGATAATTTTATCGGAAGTGGAGACTGGATGTTTTTTGAGTAGGGTGGTGGCTCATTATAAACCTTGTCAACTAATGGTACCCGGAAGCAGTTGTTATTCACTGTGGAAATTTGCTTGGATTGGCCCACAACATACTACAGTTAATAATAGCCCCTTTCAGAATTATTTGTACCTGTTTAACGTATTTTTAATTGCTTTGTAGCCAAGTGCTGAAATGCAATAGAAATTGTCATCTGACAAGGTGGTTTTAATTTCTGATACAGCCTGACTTATATCTTCACCGGCGAGCATCTTCTGATAAAATTCCCTATTAAACTCTTTTCCAATGCCGACAGGTAAATCTTTGGAATAACCGATTAACCCAAAAAAAGGAAGCTGAGCTTCATTTTCATCAACAATTTTAATGCCATGAAGCCCTAAGCAACTTGTCATATTCACAATAAGCGAACCCTTCATGTGCGAATTAATCTCCTTTAAGAAATTTCTTAAATCAGTCCACAAAACATCCTCATCAGTAGACTTAATCCATAATCCCTTAGCATCGCCGTGTGAAATTATATGTAATGCGAATTTTTCTCCATTCGCAGCCCTCTTTTCAAGCGACTTCATTGTTGCCATAAATAAGGGTCTATTTCTGCAAATTGAAGTTTCTTGCTTAATTCCGTTGTCAGCCAAAAATTGCATTAAATCCTGAGATATTTTATATTTTTCTCGCTCTTCTTCTGGAAGACAATCAATTATAAATATCTGATCATATTCGACGTCCAATTCTTTTTCCATAATATCTGTTTATTTAACCAAGGTAATGAAATGCTACCACGTGTCCCTGGAAATTATTTTCCAGAAAGCACAACCTGATAATGATTTTGCACTATAACATCTAAACAGAAACCTACAAAATGAATATACCACTTACACTCAATGAACAAGAATTACTTCAGCGAATCGAAGAAGATATCCAAGATTTGAGCAAACAAGCAAATGAAGCCCAAGCTCTGGCTGATGCCGCCAGCTCAGAGACCCATCGAGATAGCTGGCGAAAAGTAGCTGAATCTAGCCGAAAAGATATTTCACGTAGAAGCAAGGAAAGGGAGAGCATAATAAAAGAAGCAAAGACACGGTTAGGAAATAAGCTTTAAAGCAACGAAATCTGCCAGTATTATAGTCCCTTCATATACTCCATGAATGAGGCTACAACAGGAGTAATTTCAGTAATTGCCCGTTCTTCATCGAAAATCACCTTGCCGGAGGAACCGATCAATTTCCGAATATCAGACTCAATGTTTTCTCCCACCGACATGATCAAGGTGAAATCCGGCTTCTGCACTTTAAAATTGGTATGATCAAGAAGCCTGTGTAGATGAAAGAGGATGCTTAAATCTGTAAGGGGTTTGTCAACGCCCAGAGTAAATACATACTTCGAGTATTCATCAACTGCCAGAAAGGCGTAAACCGTTCCGTCCCCTTTGGTATTAAGTGGCACCGGAGCAAAATGAACAAATTGCAGCGGTCTTGTTGCTTTCATAAGCTTTATAAATTGCGAAGGATGCCGGATTCGAACCAACGCCTCCAAGGTTAAGCTGTTTCCTGGTGTAGAAACAGCACCTCAGTGCACTACCTCTATGCTAATCCCTCAGATTGTCTTATAAATATAATAATTTGAGATTAATTTTCGTAATTTTGCTCATCAATGAACAGGATAAAAGAAGTACTAGAGCTTCAAGGCAGAAGCCAGACTTGGCTTGCCAAACAGGTGGGAAAGAGCTATGTTGTTGTAACCAACTACTGCAATAACAAAACACAGCCTAGCGTCTTGACATTGCGTGCTATCGCAAAAATCTTGGAACTAGATGTTCGAGAATTGTTGGTTTCGTCAAAGATTAAATAAGGCAACGATTGGGGATAATATGCCTCCCCTACCTCAACTCCCTCTTCACTTTCAAAACAGTGCCTTTCGAAAGATCATGCAGTTTTATGCACCTTCTGAGGGATACCCCATTTTTCAAATCAGTAGCCAGTTTCGAGTATTTTTTTAAAAGATCATTCTTCTTCATCCCGGAACCATTTGGTCGGCCAAGGCGCTTACCTTTAGCCTTAGCGTTCTTCAGACCGCTCGATATCCGCTCACTCAAAATACGACGTTCTTCAGCTGCAAGTTCCGCATAAATGGATATGATGATGTTCATGACGAAGCTTTCATGCCCTTTATCATCCAGACTCTCCAGCCCACCGAGATTTTGGAATATGACACTGATCTTACGGTCGTGCAGAAAATTAATGGTATTGTGGATGTCTTTAGCATTTCGGCCAATCCGCGAAATTTCTGTCACGGCTATTTTTTCAAACTCATTCCTGCCAGCTGCCTCAAACAGCTCCATTATGTCCGGGCGGTCTGTGTGGGTCTTTGCACCGGATACTTTTGTGGCTATCGTCTTGGTTACTACCAGATGCCGATCCTGGCAATATTGGGTCAGTTCCCTCACTTGCCTATCGTAATCCTGCTTCTCAGAGCTAACTCTGATAAATAAACATACCCGTTTCTTGTCATTTTTCATGGCTGTGTGCGTTTATTTTAAACTAATGGTTTTTGGGGTGCTATGGATGCCGGTAGAGTCCGCTCATGATCTATGACCAGGATTGATTTCCGGAACCCGGTTTCCATGGACGATTACTGTGGAGCACCTTTAGCTAATATACTACGTTCCTGGAATCCGTACTGGATGGAGGAAAGGGCTGCTTAGAAGTTAACCTCCGATGAATTTATCTTAAGTCAAAGGATAAAAGAAGGGAGCTATTGCTCCCCTCTGCTTAATTCTCTTTAGGTTTCGACTTGGGTTCAGCATTACCCCTGCCCTTACCTGACGCTTTGCCTGGCTTCTTACTCGGAAGATTAGGCACTGTTTTCTTCGCCATCGTTTGGTAGTTTTTGTTAGCCTCGAATTTAGGGCTTCGGCATTCCCGTTTTGCAAACTCGTTGTTAGAATGAATCTCCGCAGCCCGTTTATATCCGACAAGTAAAAACAGGTATTGAAATATAGCTGCGACCTCATTGAATGGTGTTCGTTTATTGGGCCGGAATCTTTGGGGTTTCATATCAATCTGCCATAGCTCCTCAACCATTCTGTTGCCAAGTCCATACCGGATGAAGCGTTTATAGAATCCCATGTATCCATCATCAAACTTATGTAGTGCAATACTTTCAAAGGCATAGGATAATCTTCCGATTTGAGAAAGGCGCAGCCCAAGGTCAACATCTTCTCCACCTGCAATCTGGATATTTTCATTAAATCCTGCTACCTCAAGAAATGTCTCTCGCCAAACCAATGCATTTGCTGTAATTAAGTACTGCGGGGCAAATTCATTTTCAAGGCTCGATGCTTTAAGCGGTATTAATATCTCTTGGCTTTCATAATACTTCGACAGGAGATCCTTCCCTGTGACTTTAATATTTCCGGCATAAGCAACCGATCCATTATCAGCTAGGATATATCCGGAGAAGAGAGTCTCCGTTGGTAGACAGTCACTGTCATTAAACAAAATCCAGCTCCCGGTAGAATGAAGAACCCCAAAATTTCTGGCTGCTGCTGGCCCTGGCTTTGCACAAAGTAGAAGAGTAACGACCAGCCCTCGGTTTAAGTGGCGGTTACAAATCCAGATGGGTGGGTTGGAATTATTGTCAACGATAATAACCTCCCTCGGGAACTCCCGGGGCAAAAAGATCTCAAACAATGTATCAAGGTAGTGGTTAACTCCCTGCTGGTTGTCTTTAACAGGCAAAACGAGTGATATTTCATTCGTTATAATCCTGCCAGACGATTTTGACGTCTTCTTCTTGGGGAAGAAGACTAATCGACTCAACAATGTCATTTTAGAAGTTTAAGTAAGAAATGAACGGCTCTCTGATTGCGTTATCAAATATAATGAATAATTTTCCAAAGTCTATATTCCATCCAGATACTTCGCCTGATATTCCAATTCTGGAAACATTGTTCGCTCATTAATGGATAACGCATCCAGGACAGTCAATATTTCCTTCTTTGCCCAATCACCGATAATTATCTCGTCTTCAATTGAACCCCGTGAAAGAATAGCTGCCTTCTCCTTTGATTTCAAATCTCCAACACCGAACAAAAGAAATGCTCCGCTTTGTCTTATAATTCGATCATTATTGAGCTTTGCTTTAACCGTAAATACCCGTTTAATATCGATCTTGTTTTCCTTCTTCAGGGTGTCGATATACTGCGGCTTCTCATCTCTAACTTCGTGGATTAAATAAGTGAGTTTTTTCATGAAATTCGTCTTGTCAATGCTAAGCTTAGCCAGATTGGAAACCAAACTCACTGCATCACTGTCATAATATTTAATGTCGGTTCTCCTAATTTTAAGAACATATACTTTCCCATTCATCGGTGTACTTCCATATGTTGAACAAGCGAAGTAAAGAGCAACTAGTGGATTCGAGGTAATATCCAAGAGACGTGTAGGCAATCTATAATGCTGCATCTTAACCATCTTCTCCAGTGTGGTTCTCTCATTAAGAAACTCATTGGGAGTTTGTAGGATCATTTCCCTGAAATGCCGATCCTCATTCTGAATATGTTTGTATCTATAAACCCCCGGTGTGAGATTATATTCCCAATCATGCGTGCAACAACCACGATAATAATAAACAAATTCATCATCAAGGGAGTTCATTTTCTCCTTAAGTGTCGAAATATAAGATTCGAAAGAATCTATAGCAAATGATGGTTTAGTCTTCACTTTCAACTATTGTTCCTGTTATATCTTGTAATCCATTACGCCTTTTAAATTCTTCAAATTGGATTCGATCGAATTCAACCTGTAACTCTTCTCTTTTCTTATCCCTATTAGTTTTCAGACCAACGAGCTCTTCTCTTTCCCTTACACTCAAAGCTACTGGCCCGCCAGTGACCTCTTCTTCATACTTCTTTTTTTGGCAGAACAAAAACCAGTCTTCGTATGCCTTAAAATATTTATTTAATAAAGGGGTGATTGCTTTAGCGGATTCCGACTTTGATGTAGTAACACTTCTGTAAAGATTTTCATTGGATTCTGTATCCCAATTCTTAATTTCCAAGAAGCGAGCAATATTTACTAACGCAATGCGATGAGTATTGTGCCGATCTGCTCCAGAGATAGTAACCCGAAAAGGGTGAAATATCTCATACTCTATAACTGCTTCACCCCTAAATTCGGGATCTTGGCTCGGTTCTATTCCAAGAAAAAAAAGAGAATCCTTAGGTATCTCAATAGATCGATTCAGCTCCAAAACCGATAGATTCCTCTGCATAGGCCCGATAGAACAAATTATTGGCTTAATAAGTTCCCCATGAGTTCTTAGATTCACAACTCTGTAACGGATCATAAATTTAGAACAGTCCCCGCCAGGAACACTGATTTTTTTAAGCTTAACACCCATACCGGAAACATCTTCTATCTCCTGTTCTTCAAATATTTTTAATCTTATTTGTTTCATTTTTATAGCGATCAAATGCTCGTCCTTTTGTCAGGCGATGAATGAAAATTAAAAAAAGAGCCCCACCGAGGCGGGGCTCAAGGTTTACACCTTCGGCATATAGCCTTATTGTGGTAAGAAATTCAAAGATTGATAGAAATTCTTAAAACAAACATATCACTTTATTTGTGTAAAAACAAATATTACCTACCTTCCCTTAAGTAATAATCACATTTTATGGGGAGAATTCTAGGCCTTGATTTAGGAACCAATTCCATTGGTTGGGCATTAATTGAAGAAGACAAAGCTATAAAGGACATTGGCGTTCGGATTTTTCACGAAGGGGTGGAAAATCTTGGCGAAGGGCAAAATGAAATGTCCAAGAATGCCAGCAGAACTGCCGCAAGGGGTATACGACGTCAAATTTTCAGGAGAAAGATCCGGAAAATGCTTTTGATAAAAGCCTTAGCAAAGAATAAAATGTGTCCTTTAAATGAGGCTGAAATAAAAATATGGTACAAGACAGGAGTCTTTCCAGATACTGAACCTATCCGGAATTGGCTGAAAGAAAACCCTTACCTTCTAAGAAGCCAAGCCCTTGATGCCGCGATTAGCATGATGCAATTAGGCAGGATACTTTACCAAATCGCCCAGCACCGGGGCTTTCAAAGCAACAGTAGGAGTGCGGTCAAAGAGGAAGACAAAGAAAAAAGTATCATTTTCACCGGGGATGCTGCCCTTGGTAAAATTGGCATATCGGAGACCCATCAATTAATTGCAGATGCCACATTGGGAAAATATCTTGCAGGAATATACCCTGCCCAAGATAAATCCTACGTTGCTGGATTACCAAGAATCCGGAACCGGTATACAACCAGGCAAATGTATATTGAAGAGTTTGAGTTGGTCTGGGATCGACAGAAGCAGTATCACACCGAATTAACTGTCGAATTGAAGGAACTTTTGGGCGGAAGAAAAAGGGATGGTTATAACAAGGACGGCATACTCTTTTTCCAGAGACCTCTCCGGACCCAAAAACACCTTGTAGGAAAGTGCACATTTGAACCCACAAAAACCAAATGTCCTGCCAGTGCCATTTCGTTTGAGTTATTCAGAGCACATCAATTTGTCAATTCTGTAGAATGTAACGGGGAGAAACTTAACAAGATTGAAAGAGATGTTGCCCTTGAACTGATTCTTACCTGGACAAAGAAAACGACGGCCAAATTTGAAGCCCTTGCTAAAAAGCTGAAAAGGAAAGGCTCAAATTTCAATTATAAAGAAGACGACACTCTGCCCACTTCCTGGACTATAAGCCAGCTCTCATCGAAGAGATTCTTCGATGCCGCCTGGTGTGAATTCCCTGAAAAAAAGCAAGAGGATATTTGGCATGTTCTCTTTTCATTTGACGATAGGGATAAACTTAAACAATATGCTTTAGAAAAATGGGGCTTTGATGAAGCTAAAGCGGAAGATATTAGCAAGTTCAATTTGAAGGATGGTTACGCCAGTCTTAGCAAGAAGGCAATCAAAAATATTCTTCCTTTTCTGAAACTTGGATTTACGTTTGATGTAGCAGTGGTTTTGGGCGGCATTAAAAATGCTTTTGGTCCCGAATGGGATCTTCTTCCAGATGAAAAGAGGGAATTAATTATTACCAATGTTCCCGATATTATCAAAACAAAAAGGCAAGGTGGTTTCATCGAATCAATAAAAGAGTTTTTGACATCTGAATTCGGTCTAAACAATGAGAGTCTTGAAAAGCTGTATCACCATAGTGCTTCCATTAACAAAGAAGAAATTACCAGCAAACTTCCCGTAAGCCCAGATGCAGATAGGCAAATTGCGAACCTGAGAAACCCGATTGTCTCCACGGCCCTATTCGAACTAAGGAAACTAATCAATGATATTATTACCCAGCATGGTTCACCAGATGAGATCAAAATTGAGTTGGCCAGGGATTTGAAGGTTTCTAAAACAAAAAGGAATGAAATAAGAAGGGAGCAAAAGAGGCTAGAGCGGCAGAATGAAGAAATTGTTTTACGGCTCCGCGAATATAATCAAGTCATTAGTCATGACAATATCCTCAAGTATAAACTATGGGAAGAGTGCCAACACACTTGCCCGTATACTGGCAAAAGCATTTGCATTGCAAAATCAGGAGGCTGTGATGGAGCCTTGGATCTTTTCAGCGGATCAGTCCAGATAGAACACATCTTCCCTTGGAGTCGGTCCCTTGACGATAGCTATATAAATAAAACGCTTTGTGATGCTGATTTCAATAGAGAAAAGGGGGATTTAACACCCTACGAATATTACATAAAGCAAGGGAAGGATAAGTGGGAAGAAGCAAAGATGAGGGTCCTTAAGCTATTCTATACCACGAAGGAATTTCCGGACAGGTATAAAAAGTTTCAGCGGTTTGCCTCTGAAGAGTTTGAAGATAGCTTTATTTCTAGGCAATTGAATGACACTCGTTACATTAGTCGAAAAGCAAAATCCTATCTTGAAAAGGTCTGCAATAAGGTTTCTGTTGCACCAGGACAATTGACGGCCAACTTAAGAAGTAAGTGGGGTCTGAATACTATTCTCAACAAGGAAGATGATTCCAAGACTAGGGATGATCACAGACACCATGCCGTTGATGCATTGATAATGGCCTGTTTTAAACCCAGCCATTTACAGGAAATATCCAAATGGAATCGTTACAACAGGAAATATGATCTGAAAGAATTCCCAATGCCCTGGGAAAACTTCCGAAATGATTCTATAAGAGCAATTGACTCCATCCTGATTTCATTTAAACAGAGGAACCGGATAATAACAAGGCGTAGCAATAAAATTAAAAAGGAAGGCATTACGCATATAAATGATGGAATCGCTGCCCGTGGTCAATTACATTTGGAAAATGTATACGGATTAAGAAAGAATAAGCAAGGTCAAGAGGCTTATCACATCCGCAAATCACTTCAAGCGTTGACTCCAGCAATGATCTCCAAAATTGTAGATGCTAAAATTAGGGAGTTGGTCTATAAACGTTTAAGAGAAAGAGGGCTAGAAATTGATGTGAAAAACGGGAAACCTATAGCTGACAGTAAGGAACAAAAGGAAAGATTTGCCACGGCTTTTGACAAGCCGATATTCCTTCCAAATCGAAACGGAGACCCTGTTCCAATACATAAAGTCAGAGTAAAGGAAAATATTGGACATGCGGAGCCTCTCAAAGCTCATGTTAACCAACATGTGAACCCTAAGAATAATTATGCTTCCCTAATTTACAAAAAGGAAGACGGAAACATTAATGATGAGGTAATTACGTTTTGGATAGCGGTGGAAAGGAAATTACAGAAATCTCCGATTTTTAAACTTCCTCAGGATGGGATAGAAATAATAGCAACCATCAAAATAAATGATTTATTCATTTTGAATTTATCTTCTGAAGATTTTGAAAAAAACAAACTCAATTACTCCTTTCTTAGTAAGCATCTTTACCGCGTTAGCTCCATCTCCTCAAAATACTATGAATTCAGGCGCCATCTTGAATCTACTAATTATAACAAAGAACCTCCATTTTATTATGCTATACGAAACTTTGGAGATGGCAAATCCGGTTGGCTAACATTCAATCCAATAAAAGTAAAGATAAGCCCATCAGGAAAAATTGGAAAGATCACTTAACCTCGATGTGGTGTCAATAATTCTATTGTAATGATCAAACGGACCTTGTATTTTGGAAATGCCTATCATTTAAGCTCCAAACTGGAACAACTAATCATTGTAAACAAGGAGACAGGAGAAGAAAAACAAGCACCCATTGAGGATCTTGGTTTCGTGGTGCTGGATCATCACGACATCACTTTAAGTCATTACCTCATCCAGCAGCTAGCAGAACACAATATCGCCGTTGTATTCTGCGATAAAACACACCATCCAAGTGCCATGCTCTTTCCTCTTGACGGGAACAATATTCAGAATGAACGGTTTCGACAGCAGGTTGATGCAAGCGAGCCACTGAAAAAACAACTCTGGCAACAAACAATTAAGGCTAAAATCAGGAACCAAGCTCAACTTTTCCGGCTACTCGGAAAAGATGACGAAGCCTTGAAACGTTTCGCAACAGATGTATTAAGCGGGGATACCAATAATGAAGAGGCGCAAGCCAGCAGACACTATTGGGGACGGTTATTTTCTGAATATAAAATCAAATTTACTCGGGATCGGTTTGGTATGCCCCCGAATCCCACTTTGAACTATGGATATGCCATTCTCCGAGCTGCTGTGGCCAGGGCATTGGTAAGCTCCGGTCTCCTCCCAACGTTAGGTATTCACCATCACAATAAGTATAACGCCTATTGCTTAGCTGACGATATCATGGAACCATACCGGCCATTCGTTGATAAAATAGTCTGGGAGATAATGAGGGATTTCCCGGAGTACCATGTAATGACAAAAGAAATAAAGGCAAAACTACTAGGAGTGTTGTCGGTAGATATTATCATGAATGAAAACCGGAGCCCTCTTTCCGTTGGCTTAAGTCAGACAACCGCATCTTTGGCAAGATGCTTTGAAGGGGTTGATCGGCAGATCAAGTATCCAACCTTAACGTAGCCTTCTCTAACCTTGCCTAAAAAAGAAAAGATTGAGCACAGATGAAGATACACGTCTTAATGCTTATAGAGTAATGTGGCTGTTCGTCTTTTTTGATCTGCCAACAGAAACGAAAAAGGAGCGGAAAGTTTATGCCCGTTTTCGTACAGACCTACGCAAGGACGGATTTACCATGATTCAGTTCTCAGTCTATTCAAGACATTGTGCCAGCCTGGAGAGTGCCACCAGCCATATTAAACGTGTAGAAAAATTGATTCCGCTTAAAGGGCATGTAAGCATCCTAAAAATAACGGACAAACAATACGGTGAAATAATAAACTATTGGGGTAAAAAGGAACACCCCCTTGAATCACCAAATCAGCTTGAGCTATTCTAGGATTAAAAAAAACAGGTCTTGCCGGTAGCGTTTCCTAGGTTTTGGTCATTTTTGCCACTCCAAATTCCTTGTAAGTAGCTGATCATTAGAAGACAATCTCATCAACTAATGTTTTTTATCAATCTTTGAAATCAAACCACAACAGAAGGTGTAGTGATCTTACCGGAAGCAGGAATGTTTTTTATCAATCTTTGAAATCAAACCACAACAGATCACCGATGCAATTACAAGCTGCTACAAATGTTTTTTATCAATCTTTGAAATCAAACCACAACAAAACCTTTGTTGTAAGTGGCAACCGAATAAATGTTTTTTATCAATCTTTGAAATCAAACCACAACCACCCCAATCGTTTAAAAAAAGAGCATGAAATGTTTTTTATCAATCTTTGAAATCAAACCACAACAACTCTTATCTCTTTCAAAGCAGCTTTATCAATGTTTTTTATCAATCTTTGAAATCAAACCACAACAAAAAGAACACTGCCGAAGATTGTTTTAAAATGTTTTTTATCAATCTTTGAAATCAAACCACAACTGGTCTGCGATGGGGGTTGGCTGAAGTGCCAATGTTTTTTATCAATCTTTGAAATCAAACCACAACTCATAGACTGCAGGGCGGTAAGGAAATATAATGTTTTTTATCAATCTTTGAAATCAAACCACAACCAAGTGCATCTACATTAGGCTATTTGCCTAAATGTTTTTTATCAATCTTTGAAATCAAACCACAACATTAGCTTGAACGGTTTCTGCGAGGGCTGGAATGTTTTTTATCAATCTTTGAAATCAAACCACAACGTTTTTGCCTTGAAGTACCTGACAATACCAAATGTTTTTTATCAATCTTTGAAATCAAACCACAACGGTATAGGCAATGGAAACAAACTGCCAATCAATGTTTTTTATCAATCTTTGAAATCAAACCACAACTCTATTGTCAATGGTGCAGGTTATGGACTTAATGTTTTTTATCAATCTTTGAAATCAAACCACAACGGATCCTCCCTATGCTTCTTTACAGTCAGAAATGTTTTTTATCAATCTTTGAAATCAAACCACAACGTGTCTCCAATTTGTTCCCGAATCGCTTTTAATGTTTTTTATCAATCTTTGAAATCAAACCACAACAGGTATCGTTCGGGTTGCTTGCTGCCTGATAATGTTTTTTATCAATCTTTGAAATCAAACCACAACTCAGCAATTTTGATCTTCTTGTGGTTCATGAATGTTTTTTATCAATCTTTGAAATCAAACCACAACGCTATGAAGCAGGGGCCACTATCACAGTAGAATGTTTTTTATCAATCTTTGAAATCAAACCACAACGCAAATGTTATTGATGATTCAACAACGTAAAATGTTTTTTATCAATCTTTGAAATCAAACCACAACGTGGTTCCGGTAGTTCAGATTTTGGCCCTAAATGTTTTTTATCAATCTTTGAAATCAAACCACAACCGTATTCGAGAAGCCGAAGCCTGAACCCGAAATGTCCTTTATCAATCTTTGAAGTCAAACCACAACAGAGTCTGGTTCCAATCTTTCTGAAGTGCCGGTTTTCAAACTTTATGTCAATACGTCAAAGAACCTATTAAAGATAACTATTTCGGATAAAAAAGGACGCTCTACTGAAACGAGCCGTTTACTGAAACCACAGCGAAACATTTTTGCTTCCAAATGGCTCCTTTTGGCACAAAAAAAAGCCGTTACAATGTGTAACGGCTTGATTTGGCATCAAATGAGTCTAATTGACTCATTTTCAGAGGTCCCGTGCGGATTCGAACCGCAGTAGGAGCTTTTGCAGAGCTCAGCCTAGCCACTCGGCCACAGGACCTTTTTTACTGCCTCAAATCTAATATTTCTTAAGAGGTTGGTTGCAAAGGTAGTAAAAAAATAAAAGACTAGCTGCCCGGCACTACAGTACCAGTTTTTAGGGAAACGGAACGGCTCCTGCTTACTGCCTCTTAAAATAAGGCATCACTATAAAAGTGATAATCAGCCCGGAAACCACCCCCTCCGCCGCTATGGCTGCTGCTGCTGCGACAACTGAAATATATTCACCTAAGGGCATGTTTTCCCGGAGGTAGCTCATAAACACCGGATCCAGCCGGAGATATATTCCTACAAATAGGGCAAATGGAATAGAAGCAATCAAACTGACCAGGGCGCCTATACGGATTCCGGTGAAATAATCGAGCTTTCGGCGGATGAGTTTGGAATACCTGTTTAAGGCAAAAAGGATTCCTCCACCCATAAAGATCATGTTCAATGCCCTCAGGACCAGGACCGTTTGCAGTCCAACGGCCTCCATAAAGAAGAAGTAGCCGATCAGACACAGGCAAACAATCAATCCTGTGCGAGTACATAGTTGGTTGAGTGCTGTCACCACTTTCAACTCTTTTTTCCCGACACTGCTGATGATATCCATAGTTTTAGGGTTTTGTTATCTAAGTATACGGACAACCAGGCCCTGAGGGTACGGTTTTCGATGAAAATGTGGCTGGTTTCGGTGAATGAATTGTTCCTGAGGGTGTGGATGGGACTCTGGCAAAAAGCAACTAACTTTTCAAGATAACACTCACACTTTCAACATCTCCATTCATGGGGGGATGAAGCTTGGTGATGCTGACTTCAAAAACGGCTTCCGGGAAAGAAGCTTGTAGCTTATTCAAAATACGCCGGCATACTTCTTCGATGAGTTTACTGCGAATGGCCATTTCGGCTTTGACGATCGTATAGACGGCGCAGTAATCTATCGTGTCGCTTAATTTATCACTGACTTCGGCTTTGGAGAAATCAGTGTCGATGATGACGTCAATAATGAACTCTCCTCCAATCCGGGCTTCTTCTGCCAGACAGCCATGGAAACCATGTAATCTTATTCCGGAAACTTTGATGATGCCCATGCTGGCAGAGATATATAATTGTGACGGTGTTTGCTTATTAAACCACTAAGACACTAAGGGCACTAAGATGCACTAAGGCTTTTAATATCCTTTCTTAGTGGTCCTTAGTGTTCTTAGTGCCTTAGTGGTAATTATTTAATTCTGTTCAGCGCCGCTTCAAGGCGCTTTACGGTTTCTTCTTTGCCTAGTAATTCAGCCATCTCAAACAAGGCTGGTCCTCCTGCTGCTCCGCTTAGACAAACCCGGAACAATTGCATGACTTCTCCAGTCTTGATTCCATTCGCTTCGGCTACTTGCTTGAAACAGGCTTCTGCTTCTGCAGCACTGAAGGTGGACAGGACGCTGAATGCTTCTTTCAGAGCCGACATGAACAAAGCCGACTTTTCATTCCAGCGTTTCTTGATGACTTCTGCATCATAGGTATCGGGTGCAGTGAACAGAAAATGTCCGAGTCCGTGTAACTCTGTTGCAAAGACCGCTTTTTCCCGCACCAGATGAACGGCTTTCAGTACATAATCCTCAGAAGCTTTGATACCTTTCGAATCCAGATCTTTCATCCAGATAGCGGCAAGCTCGGCATCACTGCGCTTCTTTAAATATTGCTGATTAAACCATTTGGTTTTCTCCGGATCGAACTTAGCTCCTGATTTGCTCACCCGGTCGAGGCTGAAATCTTTTACAAGCTCCTCCATCGTATATAACTCCTGGTTCCCGCTGCTGTGCCAGCCCAACAAGGCCAACATGTTGATAAAAGCATCAGGAAAATAGCCCGACTCCCGGTATCCGGTAAAGCTTTCAGGTTTCTGCGTCTTCACATCCAGCAAATTTCCGCTGATTGGGAATACCGGAAAACCTAAACGATCTCCATCTCTCTTGCTCAGCTTTCCATTTCCGTCGGGTCTTAGCAACAAGGGTAAATGTGCAAATTCCGGCATCACATCTTCCCATCCGAAACTCCGGTATAACAATACATGCAATGGAGCGGATGGAAGCCATTCTTCTCCACGGATCACATGCGTAATTTTCATCGTGTAATCATCCACCACATTGGCCAGATGATATGTAGGCATACCGTCAGATTTAAAAAGTACTTTATCATCCATCTGTCCGCTATGCACCACAACCCACCCCCGGATCAAATCTTTCACACGGATTTCTTCGTTACGCGGAATCTTCATCCGGATTACGTAATGCTCTCCCGCTGCGATACGGCTCTTCACTTCATCCTCGCTGAGGGTAAGTGAGTTCTTCATGTTCTGACGGGTAATGGCATTGTAGGAAGAAGTACCTCCGGCAGCTTCAATACGCTTGCGCATCTCACCTAATTCTTCTGTGGTATCAAAAGCATAATAAGCATGACCCGAATTCACCAGCTGATCGGCATACTGACGATACATAGGCTTGCGCTCACTTTGCCGGTATGGGGCATAAGGTCCATCGCCAAAGCCTACTCCTTCATTGGGGACAACCCCGCACCATTTCAGTGCTTCAATGATGTATTCCTCTGCTCCGGGAACGAAACGTTCCTGGTCGGTATCTTCAATACGGAGGATAAAATCACCTCCATGATGTTTGGCAAATAAATAATTGTAAAGGGCCGTTCTCACTCCACCCATATGCAGAGGGCCTGTGGGACTCGGTGCAAAACGTACCCGAACTTTTCTGGTTTCCATAGTGTTTAAATCGGTTGCAAAGATATACCGAATCCTGACGTAAAACTTTTGAATTTTTAATGCTTGCATATTTTGCTGGCTTTTGATTTTTTATTTTTTTATATTTGAGAAATCATCCCCAAAACAATTGAGTTTTATGCCGAAGACAACGACATCAAGTGCAGAATACACGGTACTGGAAGACAATCTGTTTATTTGCAAGATGCTGGAAAACAGCACGGTTGACCTGAAAGATGTAGACGAAAACTTATTTATGGTACTCTCCCTGGCCAAGGGAAAACGGTATGCGGTGCTCGTGGATGCCAGACATCCGACTACTATTTCCAAGGAGGCCATGGAATATGCTGCCCGACCGGAGTGTTATAAAGATTTGATCGCTCAGGCTATTGTAACAGATTCTCTTGCAAACCGTTTGGTGGGAAATTTTATCATCAAATTCCATAAGCCTTCAAGCCCTACTCGGCTTTTTTCTAAGATGGAGGAGGCAGAGACCTGGCTCCGCGATTGCATCGCAAAAGAGGACAACCCTGCTGAATCCGGAAAAAAGAGCGGCCTCAAAATGTTTATGTAGGATTGATTTATTCTACTGAAATCTCATCCACAAAAAGAATGGACTGTCCACCCTTGCCTGCATGCCAGGAAGGAAGTTTTCCATACGCAGTTGCTTTCATCTTTACATACCTTGCACTCTGCTTGCGGATGGCAGAACTGAACTCATGAATCAGCACGGTCTCATCCGAATCTGAAACCGGATTATCTACCGTTACAATATGTTTAAATTTCTTCCCATCGGAAGAAAGCCAGTAATCCACTTCCCGGGGCAGGAAGATCCAGGATCCGATGTCTTGTAAAAATCCAATACTGAGTTTCTTAATCGTTTGTTCTTTGCCCAGATCTACGACCGCTTCAAAATCCTGTCCTTGGTATCCTTGCCATGCTCCTTTGCGCCAGTTCACGTCCCCTCTGATCTCATCGATGAGCGCATCATTTCCTCCTCCTGAAAATTGTGGGAGATAATCTGCGTCGACCATAATGCTCCAATGGTTCCGGAGTTTGTGAAAGGTCCCGGATGTAACCCCGCTGCATATTGCCGGGTCGGAAGCAAGGCAGGCAATAGCTTTGAGGTTGGTTGTGCTTTCAATGGGGATAGGGCCTTCGTATAGCGTGGATCTGCTGTCGGGTGTGGAACCATCCGTGGTATAATAAACCTTCGTCCCCTCTTTATACCATTATCGAACAAAACCGAACAAGAGATTTTATATGCACCTTCCTGGCCCAATATAAAGATGGAGGGATGTTACCCGTGTGGGAGCTTGCCGGCAATGAAACCAACTGCATGATCGGTTATCATGCCGTTCCGGTAATCGTGGATGCAGTCCTGAAAGGCATCAAAGGTTTTGATTCCCAGCTGGCCTTTGAAGCCATGAAGAAAAGCGCAACAGCCAAACAGAATGGATTACCAACTTATATCAGCCAGGGTTACCTCGCGATGGATGATGAATCGGAATCGGTTTCCAAAACACTGGAGTATGCCTATGACGATTGGTGTATCTCCAACATGGCCTCTTTATTAGGTAAGAAGGAGGAGCAGAAAACCTATTTGAAGCGAGCTCAGAGTTACCGCAACCTCTTCGATCCCGAAACCGGTTTCATGCGGCCGAGGAAGAACGGTTGCTGGCTGAGTCCCTTCGACCCGAAGGAAGTCAGTAATAATTTTACAGAAGCCAATTCCTGGCAGTACACTTTTTTTGTGCCACAGGATCTTACCCGATATATCACGATGATGGGAGGTAAAGAAAAGTTCAGTGTGAAGCTGGATTCTCTCTTTACGACCAGTTCAAAGACTACCGGTCGCCAACAGGATGATATCACGGGTCTTATTGGACAGTATGCGCATGGAAATGAACCCAGTCATCACATTGTTTATCTATACAATTACTGTTACCAGCCCTGGAAGACCCAGCAATATGTACATCAAATTTTATCTTCTTTTTACGGAGACACACCGGACGGTTTAATTGGGAATGAAGACTGCGGGCAGATGAGTGCCTGGTACGTGCTGAGTTCCATGGGATTTTATCCGGTTACACCCGGTAGCCCTCAGTATGCTATCGGTGCTCCCTCCTTCAGCTCGGTGAAGATTCATCTGGAAAACCAAAAGGTGTTCACCATCAATGCTGCTAACGTTTCGGACCAGAACTATTATGTGCAAAATGTGACCTCTTCCCATTTGCCGTTTGATCCGCTCACCCTTCTTCATCAGGATATAATGAATGGGGAAACCATAAATTTTGAAATGGGTGCCCA
>Ga0207068_1164_pt2 | contig 18425 bp, 13 predicted proteins | sample Alteio_BWMinCont_23_FD_153475 | JGI IMG/M metagenome (GOLD analysis project Ga0207068, IMG submission 153475) | Enriched cells from forest soil in Barre Woods Harvard Forest LTER site, Petersham, Massachusetts, United States -... | ecosystem: Environmental > Terrestrial > Soil > Temperate forest >... | reverse complement strand
CTCCAGGAGCTACCCAATGCAACTGTAGTAATAGCGATAAAGGACAGCACATACACCAGATATTAAATGGGGGACCATATTCTGCACGATATAAGGATACGTTTTATAGCGATCTTAAAGATGGGCATTATATAAATTTATGCTTCTTGTCACGCTCATTCCATGAAAGCGTAAAAAACAAAAATGCTTTTGTATTGAGCCAATTTAATGTAGGGACTTCTAAAGACAAAGACGCTGATTTAACAGGTCCACTATTATTCTATAGCCGTCCAAAAGGAGAATATAAAGGAAAAGACACTAAAAACCTATTGCTTGATTTCTATTTAGTTAATACAGATTTGTCACCAGATGGGAACAAAGTAAAGGCAACAATAAATGGAAACGAATTCATATTAACTAAATGGGCAGCTTATGCTTTGAGCGGCCTACCAATGGGTGAAAATACAATAAAGTTGGAGTTGATTGATAAAGATGGCAAAGCAATCCCAGGGCCATACAATACTGTGGAAAGAAAGATTAAGTTGAGTGAGAAGTAAGGCACAAAATCCTATTATCTCGCACTTACTATTTTAAGTCTTGATTTTGACTGAGAGTTTTATGTCGAAATCCAAATTGGCATATATATCATAATGTTAAGTTTTCAAGGTCGTGAAGTTTAAATATGCGATTTGAAACCAACTCAACTGTTTTAATATTATCTTCGTAAACATGGGACTCGTACATGCTGAAATAACATTAGTTAGCCTGGAAGATAAAATAATGGCCAGGAATAAAATAATACCCGAATCCAATATAAGGGAAATAACTGTGACTGCTTTAGTAGATTCCGGTGCTTACTTTCTCGCTATAAATGAAAGAATAAAAGAACAATTGGGCCTGCCAGCAATTCGAAAAGCTCCTGCCGCATTAGCTGACGGAACTATAGTTGAACTTGAAATTGCCGGACCAATAGAAATAAGATTTGAAAATAGGATTGCTACTGTTGATGCTATGGTCTTGCCAGGAGATTCAGAAATACTTCTTGGAGCAATTCCAATGGAAGCAATGGATGTGTTAATTGACCCTCGAAGACAATTGCTAATTGTAAATCCCGAACATCCAATAAGGCCGCAATACTCACTTAAATAATGCAAGAACAATATCCATTGGAAAGAGGGCTTTGAGAATCTAATTGCACTGCTAACTATCCCATAGTCACATTGCCCCTACCCCTTCAATATCTTAATCTTCTGACCAATTTTTATCTTTTGATTACTGGTCATGTTGTTGGCCCTTTTGAGGTCATCGATCGTAACCCCAGGAAATCTTTGAGCGATGCTCCATAAGGTATCTCCTTTTTGAACAACATAATATTCAACATTAGTTGAAGCTGTGGATTTAGGAGATTCTTTTTCAGTAGTTTTTTCTACTTTCCTAGATTCTTTAGCTGTTGATTTTGTTTCTACTTTCTCCTCCTTATCAGTTTCTTCCGGCGCTTCTTCTTTTTTAACTTCACCGTATTTTCGGCCAAATACTTCCTTCTTTTTTTGAAGGGAAGTCATAGTATTTATCTTCTTATAATACTTAAGCTTATCTGCAGGTACGTTGATGGTTAGTTTTCGACCCACACTCACACTTTTACCACGAATATGGTTCCAACGCTTTAAACTATAGATGCTTACATCAAAGAGATCTGAAATAAAACCAAGATTGTCCCCCGCTTTTACAGTATATTTTACTTTCTCTTTAGGATCATAACTATCAGTATGCCCTTTATTGAAAGTAATATCAGCTATACCGCTGCTATCATTAGGGTTTACATTAGGATGCTGAGCCAAAAGCATTGCAGTATAGGTATGATAAATAGAATCGCGCATAGGCCAATAGGCGGCAGCTTTAGCTGCGGGAAGACGCAAAGTATAATTTCGTCCCCGGGCAGGAATTATTTCCCTGGTATACTGAGGATTCAGATCCTTCAATTCCTCAACCTGGATGCCTAATACCTTAGAGATAGGTTCGAAATTGATTTCTTTATTAATAATGATAGTATCCACCATTTTTGGCAATGTGAGATCCTGCGGATATAAATTATGTTCTCTATGGTATTGAAAAACATAAGCTGCAGCAATAAATGCAGGAACATATCCCCTGGTTTCTTGTGGAAGATATGGATATATTTCCCAGAAAGTACGTTTGCCCCCAGACTTACGGATGGCTTTATTCACATTTCCCGGGCCGCAATTATAGGCTGCTATTGCCAGGAACCAATCCCCGAATATATTGTGAAGGTCTTTTAAAAATATTGCGGCTGCTTCTGTTGATTGAACAGGATCTTTGCGTTCATCTACAAATGAATTAATTTCAAGATTATACAATTTACCTGTTGTGTACATAAATTGCCACAAACCCGTGGCATGAACTCTTGAATCAGCTCGTGGGTTTAGAGCAGATTCCACTACTGATAAATATTTAAGTTCCAATGGCATTTTGTGCCTGTCAAGCACTTCCTCAAACATTGGAAAATAGGTATCTGCAAGCCCAAGCATTTTTTCAACTTGTGGGCGCTTACGAACAGCATACATTTCTATAAATGCCTTAACGGTTTCATTGTAAGCTAATGGCAGCGGACTTTGAATCATCCTTATGCGTCTTGCATAGATTGAATCGGTATAAGTTGGAACATCTTCGGGTTTAAAACCCATGATATTCTGCGCTTTTTTATTTTTTGCCGGAGTAGCATTTTTTACATACCACAACGTCATAAGTGTATCCAGTTTGTTTAGGATATCACCACTTTTCTTTACATCTTCTGAGGGGATAGTAGTCTGACCAAAAGCTGATAAGCTTCCACAGAGGGTCAAAAATATTGTTATATAAATTACACTCCTCATGCTTCTTCTTTTGCGAATTTAGCCATTAAATATTTAGAAAAAGCAAGAAGTTTTTCTTCTTCAAAGCTGCGACCGATAATTTGCAAGCCAAATGGCATGCCATTACTATGCCAACCAAGTGGTAATGAAATAGATGGGAGGCCGGCAATAGCCGATTGAATGGTAAAAATATCAGCAAGGTACATAGCGATAGGATCTTCAGTATTCTCTCCTAACGCAAAAGCAGTGGTTGGTGATGTGGGAAGTATTAAAAAATCATTATCAATTAATAAGCTATTCGTATAGTCACTTATTAAGCGTCTCACTTTCTGAGCTTTATTATAGTATGCATCATAATAACCCTCACTAAGCACAAAGGTGCCAAGCATAATCCGTCTCTTTACTTCCGGACCGAAACCCTCGCTTCTTGATTTTACAATCACTTCTTCAAGGCTTTTGGCGTCTTTACTGCGGTGACCGTACGTCATACCGGCATAGCGGGAAAGATTCGATGATGCTTCTGCTGTTGCCAATACATAATAGACTGGGATCACCTGGTCAAGATATGGGAATGAAGCTGTTATATTCTCATAGCCAGACTGTTGGAGGCTGGTTAATATCTCGTTAAATCGCAATTTTATTTCTTCGTCTACACCTTCATGATTTACACATTCATCAAGATAAACCAATTTGAATTTGTCTGCATTCTCAAGACGTTCAGAATAAGGAGGTACCTCTTTTTTAGAAACGGTGGCATCATAATTATCTTTCCCTGCCATTACTTCAAGAAGTAATGCCGCATCTTCAATCCCATTAGTAACTGTCCCAATCTGGTCAAAAGAGGAAGCAAACGCAAGCAAACCATGTCTCGAAATTCGCCCATAAGTAGGACGAAGACCTACAACCCCACAAAATGATGCCGGTTGACGAATTGAGCCTCCTGTATCAGACCCTAATGCTGCATGACAAAGCCCTGCGGCAACTGCAACAGCAGACCCACCTGATGAACCACCGGGAACAAGACTTTCATTTAAAGGGTTTTTCACGGCTCCATAGGCTGAATTTTCATTGGATGAACCCATTGCAAATTCATCACAATTTGTCCTGCCAATAATAATCACATCCTCAGCAAGCAATCTTTCCGTAGCTGTTGAAGAATATACGGATTCAAAACCCTGGAGTATTTTTGAGGAGGCAGAAACCTTATGCCCTTTATAACAAATATTGTCTTTAAGAGCAATTACCATACCGGCCAATTTGCCTGCCGTGCCATTTGCTATTTTTAAATCAATAGCGGCTGCTCTTTCTAATGCTTCATTTTGATATACTTCGAGGAAAGCATTTAGATGCTTTTTCTTCTCTATCTCGTCCAAAAAATGGCGCACTGCTACCAGACAGGATATTTTCTTCCCCTCCAGGTCATTTCTGTATGATATGTAACTGGTATAGCCCTGCATGAACCGAGGCTATATTTATTCTGCTTTTTTAGGCTGTTCTTCAGGCTTCATTCCTTCTTCAATGTTTGCTTTTACCTTTTCTTTAGCGTCATTGAACTCTCTTAAACCCTTACCGATACCTTTCATCAGTTCAGGCACTTTCTTGCCACCAAACAATAGCAGCACTACTGCAAATATCAAAACCCACTCCATGCCGCCAGGCAGGCCAATAAGAAAAACAGATGTTAACATAGTATTATAGTTTTATAAAACGTTTGCAAAATTACGAAAATTCTTTAGTATTAAGCCATCTATTGCAATACATGTGCAAAAGTCTTTACCGACAAAATACTGAAAGCATTAAGAGATTTTTTATTTTATTAGTTCATTAAATAAGATGAGATTTATCATTTATTTATTTGGAGGGATTTTAAGGGGTTGGGTTTGAATCGGGAGGAAATGGTAATGAATAAATGTATTTTTATAATCTCTTGTGATTGTATGGTTTTTTGAATACTGGATAATTAACTGTTAATGAAATCCTATTTCGCCCTATTGCACCAAATTCAAATTTCTGAAGAGGAAATGCATAGCCATAATATATATCAAAAATGCCAACTCCCCCTATTCCAATTTCTGGCAAAAGTCTTAAATCCTTATCCTTAAAGTCGGAATAATATATAAAACTGCCTTTCACTCCCAAAAAGAGTATATTGAATTCCAAACTAAATTTAGGCCCGATAATAAAATGTTTGTAGTTAAAATTAAATTCACTTGTTAATGCTATATCATTAAAAGCATATAATTCATCGCCATGCTTTGGTATATCAGTATTTATTATCCCTACCTCACCTAAAATTGATCTGTTGAAAACTATACCAGTTTTAAAACCTGGTGCACCTTCCCAGGGATATAGCCAGTAATTTCCAGTCAATGGCCTTATTTTCTGCCAATTATTTTTTTTGCTGGGTTTAGTGGAATCAACATCAAGTAGTCTTGCCTTATTGTTGTGCAATTGAGCATTGATTGGATTCGAAGTAAAAATAAATGATAATAAAAGGATGGATATTAAAAATGATTTCATGATTACCATCATTAATAGTTCTCTTCATCCGTCCGTGGTCAACAGACTGAAATTCTCTCACAAACAATTCTATTCCCCTACCTCAATTCCGCATTAATCTCTTCCAAAACCTTAGCCCCCGGGCAGAGTTCTTTTTGTGTCAGTTTGTTAAGAGGTCTGTCATTAGTTTGGATCAGATCATGGAGATCACTGGTTTCGGTATTGATATAGATAAGACCTGTAAGAATTTCATGTTTTGCCCGCGCATTCTGAATGGCATTCATCGCAGATATTTTTTTGAAAGGGTCCCATTCTTCAGCAAGTTTATGTAGCTGAAGTACAGATCCATCATGCATTAATACTTTTTTGAGGCTTCCTTCATCGTAGTTTGTACTGATTTCCTCTGCAAGCGGCACAAAGTCAATAGTGGAAGTGGCTTCAATATGTTCTCTTACATAATCATAGGACTTTGTAGAGCCGACATTGTTATTGAAAGTGACACATGGTGAAATGACATTTATAAATGCAAATCCAGGATGTTCAATGGCTGCTTTGATCAAAGGAACGAGTTGATTTTTATCACCAGAAAAACTTTGAGCCACAAAGGATGCACCTAATTCAAGAGCCAGGCTGGCGAGGTCTATATCTTCAAACAAGTTAACATTGCCTGATTTATTTTTAGATCCTTGATCAGCCGTTGCAGAATCCTGTCCTTTGGTAAGACCATAGCAACCATTATTCATCACGATATAAACCATGTTCAAATTCCGACGGATAACATGGGTAAACTGTCCCATACCTATTGATGCCGTATCTCCATCTCCTGAAACTCCTAAATATAAAAGGTCTTTATTGGCGAGATTAGCACCCGTTGCTACAGAAGGCATTCGTCCGTGTACAGAATTGAATCCATGAGAATTTCCTAAAAAATATGCCGGTGTCTTTGATGAACATCCTATTCCCGATAATTTTGCAACATTATGAGGTTCTATGGCTAATTCATAACATGCTTGAACAATGGCAGCGCTAATAGAATCATGCCCACAACCGGCACACAGGGTACTCAAAGCACCTTCATAATCACTTTTCGTGTACCCCAATTCATTTTTTGGGAGTGCAGGATGACGGAATTTCGGGCGAACGTAACTCATTTGTTTTAAGTTATTGGGTTATTCGTTATTAAGTTATTGAGAACAGCGACTTAGATTCCTTATAACTTAATTAATTTCTTCTTACGTAATTTGAATTACCTATTTCTTTGCTATTTTAAGTGGAATGGAATACCAATCCCAAAACCTGTTGCAATGTAGGGTTTATCTAGGTAAAATGTGAATTGTAAGGCAGAAATATCATTTTATTGGTTTTCTAATTCTTAAATGAACCATTTATTTCATCCAAATTGTTAATTAATTTAAGATATTTGTTGTGCTATGGAAAGAACTGCTCCTTTAAGTAACCTTCAACTTGAATTGCTCAAGCTTTTCTCAATGAACGTTGATGAACAAGATTTGATAAAAATAAAATCTATCATCGCAAAGTATTTTGCAGAAAAAGCAATTAGCTCCGCTGATAAAGATTGGAAGGAAAAAGGGTATACCCAAGCGGATGCTGACAAATGGCTTACTGGTATTAAGCAATGATATATGTGGTTCTTGATACTAATATAATAATTGCCTCTCTTTCATCCCATTCAAAGTATCACTGGGTAATGCAAAAACTGATTAATCAGGAATATTCAATTTGCGTAACCAACGATATCCTTCTTGAATATGAAGAAAAAATCATCGAGAAATATAGTTTAAACACAGCCCGTAATTTCCTTTCATTTTTAAAGGAAGCACCTAATTGTAAATTGATTAACGTATTCTATAATTGGAATTTAATTTTGGACCCTGATGATAACAAATTTACAGATTGTGCTTTTTCTGCGTCTGCAAATTATATAGTTACTGAAGACCGACACTTTAATGTTTTGAAAACTTTAGATTTCCCAAAAATTGAGGTTTTAGGCATTGCAGAATTTGGATCAATTATAAACCTATAATAAGAGTATATATTTTAGATACCAATCAATTTCGTCAAATAAACTCCCCTGATTTTAAAATAGAATGTGCACCTGCCGGTACAAGGTAGTCATTTATCTGGCGTACAATATTGTCAGCAGTTATAGGCATACCATCGTAGTTTAGCACAGGGATTAATTTTTTAGGATGTAAACCCAACTCGTTTACGAGTAAACTACGCATTTGAGCATCACGGTTTTGTTCAATAACAAAAATAGTATCGTGTGCATTTAGAAACTCTTCCACATGTTGATTGAAAGGAAAAGATTTAATCCTGATTGCATCCACTTTTATACCTTCTTTTGAAAGAATATCCATAGCCTCCTCTGCCGAATATTTTGAAGTGCCGAAAAATAGGATAGCAACTGGATTTTTATTCTTTCCCTGGTGTATTTCAGGGCCGGGTACCATTGTTTTGGCAGTATTCCATTTTTTTATGAGCCTGTTCATATTTCGAACATAAGCTCCACCATCCTCTGTATAAGTCGCATATTCATCACGTGAAGTACCACGAGTAAAGAATGATCCTTTACTTTGGTGTGTACCGGGATAGGTACGATAGGTAATGCCATCATTATCTACATCAAGGTATCTTCCGAATCGCTCTATATTTTCTAATTGCACAGCATTATATACTTTTCCTCTTTTATGTACTCTTTTATCATCCCATACAAAAGGCTCTGAAATATGATCATTCATGCCGAGATCAAGGTCACTCATAAGAATAACCGGCGTATGCAAACCTTCTGCAAGGTCAAAAGCATCTGCTGTCATTTCAAAACATTCTTTTGGAGTACTTGGGAAAAGCAAAACATGCTTGGTATCTCCATGAGAAGCATAAGCAGCAGACATTACATCCGATTGTTGTGTACGCGTTGGCATACCTGTTGATGGGCCAGCACGTTGAACGTCAATTAATACTGCAGGTATTTCAGCAAAATAAGCTAAGCCTAGAAATTCATTCATTAATGATAATCCGGGGCCACTTGTTGCTGTAAAGGATCTGGCTCCATTCCAGTTAGCACCTATCACCATTCCTATAGCGGCCAATTCATCCTCTGCCTGAACGATAGCAAAATTGTTTTTCCCAGTCAAAGTGTCAACCCGCATCTTTTTGGCATAATCTCCAAAAGCCTCGACAACAGAAGTAGATGGGGTAATAGGATACCATGCGGCAACTGTAGCTCCTGCATATACAGCTCCAAGGCCACAAGCTGAATTACCATCAATAAGAATTGAATCTTTTATAAGATCTTTGCGCTCCAGTCTGATATCAAGCGGATATTTGTAATGCTCATGGACATAGTTAACCCCTAATTTAAGCGCTTTAACATTTGGCGCTATTAATTTTTCTTTTCCAGAAAACTGCTCGGTAAGAAGCTTTTCTAACTCCTGGAAATCAATGCTTAGCAGGGCAGATAATGCACCCACATAAATTGTATTTTTAAATAACTGGCGTTGGCGTGGATCAGTGAACTCCCTGATGCACATCTCCATAAATGGGATGCCTATGTAATTGATATCCTCCCTGATAAACTCCGGATGAAGAGGCTTTGTACTGTCATAGACGAAATAACCACCGGGTTTCACACTACCAACATCATTTTTCATGCTTTGCGGGTTGACACAAACCATGAGATCAACTCCCTCTCTGCGGCCGAGATAGCCTTTACCACTTATACGAACTTCATACCAGGTGGGCAAACCCTGGATATTGGAAGGAAATATATTTTTGGGAGTAACGGGAATCCCCATTCTGAAAATCGCTTTAGCGAAAAGGTAATTTGCTGATGCTGAACCCGTACCATTTACATTTGCAAACCTGACTACAAAGTCGTTAATTTTTGTCATCCGTCCCTTTTATCCTTTTATCCCTGTATCAAATCAATAATGAACTTCTAATCTGGCAAAAATAGAAAAAATATGGGTTAAAGGGTGTGGGTGTGGGGAGTTATTTGGAATAGGGGAGGGAAATTCAAAAGGTGTTGGCTTTCGAATTCACTTACATTGGAAGTTGACTGCCATATAAGTAAACAGAATTTAATCATGTTACTTTATTTTTGGCCAAGCAGACTTTGGATGAATTTTAAGACGATCATCAATATATTTTTTTAATTGATTGAATGTCATATCTTGGATGTCCAAACTGATTTTGTCCCGGATTTCTCGCAGCAACTGTGTGGCTGATTTTTCTAATTTTTTTTCTTCAGTTTTCATGATTCAACAATTTCTCTCGGCGTTCTGATTTCCAAAATTTTATGTCCTAATTTATAATTAACACCATTGTAACCTCTAATTATGCTAACATTTACAATATGCTTGAAGTTCCAGCTTGTTAATATATCCGCATTGTTTAATGTAGCAAGAGCAATATGGATACAGTCGGCCGTCAAACAACTTGTTGATTTGATGTGAATTTTATTACATTTGTGTTTTATAAGCTACACATAGATAGTAAGATTAAGCTATTATTTATTATTTTAATATTCAATGACAATTGACACGAATTTGATTTTAGCTGTTATAGGAATTGCTATAACTATTATATTAGGTTATATTGGACTAAAATTAACTTTGAAAAATCGGAAGAAAATAGAAATTATTTTTTTAAAAAACACGTGTATTTCACTATTCAGAACAATTGAAAAGAACCTTGAAGATTTAGAGATAAATTTTCAAGGAAAAAAAATTAATGAAAACCTAATATTATTTAAAGGGACTTTTTTGAATAGTGGCAATATTGATATAGAGAAACAAATAGTTTATAAACCTTTAGAAATTGAATTACCAGCTCAATACAATTGGTTGAGGGTTAAGATAATTGATGCTTCTGAAGGACTCGAAATAAATTCTACATTTATAGACAATAAGATATTTTTTGTATGGGATCTGCTAAAAGAGGGCGAATATTTTACGTTTGACGGTCTAATAGAATATAAAGCTAAAAACGGCGAAATTGATACATCTGATATAAGTAAAAAATTAGAAAGCACACTAAAAATTAATCATCGTATAACTGATTTAAAGAAGGTTAAAAGAGAGAATTCTGTTCCTAAACCTAGTCATTTATCGGTTATAATTATTTTCAATGTGCTTTTATTGGGCTTTTCCATTTTTTCATCTTATAATGCTATTAGCCTTTTGAATAATCCCTCATATCAGGCAATGATAGAAGTAAATACTCCGAAAGGGAAACAATATGTGACACTTAAAGCCGAAAATAAAGATGAAATTTCTTTGATAAATCAAGACGGTACAACGATAAATTCAACAAGTAAATTTGAATTATCTCCGCGCATTAACCCAAAAGTAACAATTCAAAAAATAAAAGTTGATTATGTAGGAGTAAGCGTAATTGGTCTATTTGCAATATTATCTTTTGGACTATGGTTAATACTTAATATTGCTGAATTTAAAGAAAGAAGACTTTTTAAAAAATTAAAAAGAATTAGGGAAAAATACGATCAATTAGATTTTGATGAAAGTCAGCAATCTAAATTAAAGCTTTTTAGTTCGGATTAATAGTTTTCAAAATAATCAAACTTTCCCCATTTGGCTTCTCCCCTTGTGGCTTTCCCATCGAACAATCCACTTCACACTGCAGCAACCTCCTCAACCCCACACCCTGCCTTCGTCACATTGTACAAAAAGCTCTGCATATCCCAAGCTGAAGTGGGGCAACGTTCTGCACATAAACCACAATGCAGGCAAACATCTTCATCTTTTACCATTACACGATGAGTTTGTTTGAGTGGTTCGCTTACCATGATATCCTGGGTTAAATTAAAGGCCGGAACAAGCACATTGTGCCTTAAATAATCTTCTTCACCATTTTCTATAAATGTAATACAAGATGTTGGGCAAATATCCATACAGGCATCACATTCAATACATTTATCAGCCGTGAAAACCGTTTGTATATCGCAATTGAGGCACCGCATGGCTTCTTTGTAACCTGTTAGTCCATCAAAACCAAGTTCCACTTCCATTTTGCGGTCCTTCAGGGTTTTTGATTTATCCGCCTGGGGTACAATATATCTAATATCTGTTACTACTTCACTGTCATAGCTCCATTCATGGATGCCCATTTTCTGGCTGACAAGGTTGGTGTATGGACTTGGCCTTTTTAAAACATCTTCATTATTACAAAACAAATCAATGGATACAGCAGCTTGGTGGCCATGTGCTACAGCTGTTATTACATTTTTTGGCCCAAATGCAGAATCTCCACCAAAAAATACTTTTTGATTGGTTGATTGAAATGTAACCTTGTCAACTACCGGCATATTCCATTTATCAAATTCTAATCCAAGGTCGCGTTCGATCCATGGAAAACTATTTTCCTGTCCCACAGCGATCAGTACATCATCTGCCTCAATAAATACCTCAGGTTCTCCTGTCGGTACCAGGTTTCTTTTACCTGTTTCATCATATACGGCATGCACCTTTTCAAACATCATTCCAACCAGCTTATCATTTTTGACGACAAAGCTTTTTGGAACATGGTTATCTAAAATCGGAATACCTTCGTGTTGTGCATCTTCTTTTTCCCAAGGGGAAGCTTTCATTTCAGCATATGGACTCCGGACAAGCACTTTTACTTCTTCGCCACCCAACCTCCGAGAAGTTCTGCAACAATCCATCGCAGTATTCCCACCACCGAGAACAATTACTTTTTTGCCAATTTTATTAATATGCTCAAATGCCACGCTTGCCAACCATTCAATGCCAATGTGCACATTCTTTGCAGCTTCCTGGCGACCAGGCAAATCCAGGTTTCGGCCTCTTGGAGCGCCGGTACCCACAAAAACAGCATCATATCCTTTATCAAGAATTTCGGCTAAACTGGAAACATAATTTTTAAAATGGGTATGCATGCCCATATCCAGGATGTAATTTACCTCCTCATTAAGTACGCCTACCGGCAACCTGAAGGATGGAATCTGGCTTCGCATCATTCCACCTCCCATATCCTGCTCGCAATAGAGATCAATTTGATAACCCAGCGGTGCAAGATCACGTGCAACGGTTAGAGAAGCTGGGCCTCCACCAATCAGCGCTATTCTTTTTCCATTTTTTATTTCAGGTATTTGAGGCAAATAAGAAGAAATATCGCCCTTATTATCTGCTGCCACTCTTTTCAACCGACAAATAGCTACTGGTTCCTCTTCAACTCTCCCCCGACGACAAGCAGGCTCGCAAGGACGATCACATGTTCTTCCAAGAATACCGGGGAAAACATTTGATTCCCAATTAATCATATATGCCTCCGTATAGCGTTGCGCAGCAATAAGTCTTATATATTCAGGCACGGGTGTATGCGCAGGACAAGCGTACTGGCAGTCAACTACTTTGTGAAAATATTCGGGGTCATTTATATTTGTTGGAAGCATGAGATTCGTTGTTAGTTGTTCGTTGATAGTTGTTCGCAGGTTCCTGCTATACTAAGTTTGCTTCAATCATTTCATCATTTCGCGTTGCAAATAGCAAAAATATTAAATTTTGGACTGCTTTGGCAGATAAGGAGAAAAGATATTTTTATTAGCGGAAGATTTATGAACAAATTGCTTTCAAAAGTTTTTAAAATTAATAATTTGTCTTGTCATAAGTCTGGTGACAAAATATTTAAATTAAATTAAATGGCTTCCAGATTTAAATTTACAACAATATAAAATAAATTATTTATCATGTAGTTATACTTTCTAAAAAAATCTTATATTTGACAGAACCTTCAAATCTTTCAATCATGAAAAAATTACCCCTCGTTACAGTTTTTGCATTATTGACTACTATCACTTTTGCCCAAAATGTCACATTTTCAGGTCAGGTAGCAAATATTATTTATAACAATTGCACTACTTGTCACAGGCAAGGGGCTATTGCACCTTTTACGTTGCAAAACTACCAGGATGTTTATAATAACAGGTTTGCAATTCTTAATGATGTTCAAAACAAAATTATGCCTCCCTGGGGCCCAAATACAAGTTATAGCCATTTTTTGAATGAAAGAAAGTTAAGTGATAATGATATTAATCTCATAACCAATTGGGTAAATAATGGAGCAGAAGAAGGTGATGTTGCTAAAGAACCCAAAGTACCTGTTTTTAATGATCAGTCACAGTTGGTGAATCCTGATTTTAGCAGCAGGTGCAGTTATCATACCGTGAATGTTCCAGATAATTTGGATGATTTCGAATTCTTTTCATTACCATCAGGCCTGTCTATTAATGCCAGTATCAAACAATTGGAACTGGTGCCCATGAACAGGAAAATAGTGCATCATATTTTTGTATTCATCGATTCAACCGGTGATTTTACTGACTTTGTGAATAATGGAGGCAGATTAAGCGGAAATAATTATTTGTCAGGTGGTAACCTGGATGAAATTAAATTGATTGGAGGTTGGCTTCCCGGAGGTTCATATACCACAATGCCAGATGGTATGGGAATTAATGTTCCAAAAAATTCACACTATATAATCCAGATACATTATGCACCGGGCAGTAATGGACAAAGCGATGCTACACAATTGAATATCATCTATTCCAGAGATCAAAACCTTAGAAATTTATCTGTGAAGCCTCTTTTGGATAATGTGGTTAATATGACAGACGGTCCTATATTTATCCCGGCTAATCAGATTAAAGTTTTCCATGAACAATATGTAGTGCCTGCAGATATGTCTATTGTATCAATAATGCCACATGAGCATAAAATTGGGGTACATATGACGGTATATGCAGTAAACCCTAATACACCTACAGATACTTTAAGGCTAATAGATGATAAATGGGATTTCCACTGGCAAGCTCTTTATACCTATCCAACTATGGTTCATCTTAAAGCAGGTGATATCGTATATGCTGAAGGCACCTATAATAACACTACAAGTAACAGAGAAAACCCAAATTATCCTCCAAAAGATATTGTAGCAGGTACCAGTACACTCACTGAAATGATGCAGGTGTTTTTTAGTTATTTACCATATCAACAGGGCGATGAAAATATAAGCCTTAATACGATCAATAATCCTGTTATTCCGCCTACTGTTGATCCAATATCATGTACCGTATTTCCTAACCCTGTAAGCTCTACTAATCAACTTAATCTAGTTATGCAGCCAAAAGCGACTTATTCAGTTGAAATATATACTATTGATGGACGGTTAATTCAAAGTTATAGTCCTGCGGGAGTAAACGATAAATTATCAGTTTCACTTCCTGATCTTTCATCAGGATTGTATTTAGTAAAAGTTTATAGCGCTGATAATGTAATTACGCAAAAATTCCAGGTACAGTAAATATATAGTTATTATACAAAGATCCCTGTGTGAATTTTTTTACACGGGGATTTTTGTTTATAAATGAGTAACATATGTTAAAAAAATGAGAAGTGAGGATATCGAATATCCTTTAAAATAGATATTAGAGTCAATATTTAATTTTATTAAAAAAATAAGTATTTATTAATAATATTTTAATAAATAAATTAGGTATATTTGATTAACCTTCTTAAATGCCCCCTCTTATGAAAAAATTAGTTTTATTATTATTTTTTACTTTTTTGGCGGCTTTCAGTTACGCTCAAAATGTTACTTTTTCAGGCCAGGTAGCAAATATCATTTATAATAATTGTGCCACCTGTCACAGGCAGGGAGCAATCGCTCCATTTACCCTTGAAAGCTACCAGGACGTTTATACCAATAGGTTTGCGATTCTTAATGACATTCAGAACCGTATTATGCCTCCATGGAGTCCTAATACTAACTATTCACATTTCTTACATGAGAGAGTGCTACAGGCAAGTGATATTTCACTTATATCAGATTGGATATCCGGTGGAGCGCCCGAAGGCAATACAGAGAGCGAGCCTAAAGTCCCTGTGTTTAATGATAATTCACAATTGGTGAACCCTGATTTTAGCCTCAGGTGTAGTTATCATACTGTGAATACCCCCGATAACCTGGATGATTTCGAGTTCTTTACATTGCCTTCAGGTCTGAGTATTGATGCTAGTATAAACCAATTGGAATTGGTTCCGCTCAATAAAAAGATCGTACATCATATTTTTGTTTTTATTGATTCTACAGGGACATTTACTAATTTTGTGAATAGTGGCGGTAAGGTTGAAGGCAACAATTATATATCAGGTGGAAACCTTAATCAAATAAAGCTAATTGGTGGATGGTTGCCTGGTGGTACATTTGAAACGATGCCCAGAGGAATGGGTATAAATGTTCCAAAAAATTCACATTATATTATTCAAATCCATTATGCGCCGGGAAGTAACGGGCAGAGTGATGCTACGCAATTAAATATTAACTATTCAAGGAGTACCGGCCTTCGAAATATATCTGTAAAGCCATTACTGGATAATGTTGTAAATATGACAGATGGCCCGATATTTATCCCGGCCAACCAAATAAAAGTTTTTCATGAACAATATACCGTTCCTTCGGATATTTCATTGATTTCTATAATGCCTCACCAGCATAAGATTGGAGTACATATGAAGGTATGTGCAGTTGATCCAAATGCTACTAAAGACACTATTCAACTTATAGATGATAAATGGGATTTCCACTGGCAAAGTATTTATACATTCCCCCAAATGGTACATCTAAAACCCGGTGATGTGATATATGCGACTGGAACTTATAATAATACCGAAGATAATAAAGAAAACCCCAATTATCCACCAAAGGATATTGTAGCAGGCACAAGTACGCTTACTGAAATGATGCAGGTGTTTTTCAGTTATCTCCCTTATGAGAAGGGTGATGAAAATAAAAGCCTTGATCCGGCAGGTATATTTACCCCGATATCGAATCAAATATCCTGTACCGTATTTCCTAACCCTGTAAATTCAGGAAATGATCTGAATGTTGAAAAGCTGCCGGCAGGGAAATATTCAACAGAATTGTATGCTATAGATGGAAGATTAATAAAAAGTTATGGTTCAGTAGAGGCAGGTAATATGTTGACATTACAGCTTCCTGAATTAACAACCGGGTTATATTTTGTAAAAGTTTATAATGCTGATAATATTACTGCTCAAAAATTTAAGGTAGAATAAAATATAGGTATCAAATTGTTGAAAAAGCCCCGTGAAATTTTGTTTTATGGGGCTTTTTGTTTGGGAATTATTTTCTCTGGGGTCAGAGAATGAGGCGAAAAAAATTAACTTATATTTATTTATCTTACTTTTTAAATTTCTACTCTATAACAACCTTTTGCGTAAATTTCTTATTCTCCTGTAGCAGTTCTATTTCGTAACTTCCTTTTGCCAATCTGCTTATGTCAATATCCTTATTCAAATCACCGGAGGGAAGAGTATAAAAATCGTAGTTTAAGATTTTTTTGCCTATGATATTATAGATAATACATTTTACTATTCCATAATTCAATCCACTGCAAACAATAGATAATTGACTGTTGGCAGGATTTGGATAAATTTTTAATTGTGAATTTACTTTACTAATATTTTCAATACCGTTTTTTCCAAAAACGAATTTGGCAATAAAGGCATCACCCCAAAAACCACCGCTGTCACTTGCATAATTTTTTTGGTATACATTTTGACTTGAAATGTTCCCGTAACTTGTAGTACTGCCTACAATAAAGAGATTGCCAAACAGATCAGTGGCAACTCCAAATCCTCGATCTTCGCCCCTACCGCCAAAGTAGGTGCACCATAATCTGTTGCCATCACCTGAAAATTGGGCAACGAAAGCATCATTCCCTCCTCCGACCCTTGTCTGGAATGACCCTGTTGTGGCTATGCTTGAATCGTAAGAAAAAGGCTCCATTGTTTGGCCAGTAATATAGACGTTCCCAGAAGTATCCGAAACAATACTTTCGGGTATTACAAGTTGATCTATACCAAAATAAGTACCCCAGGTACGGCTCCCGGTTGTGGAGAATTTAGCTATAAAACATTCTCCGAACCTTGTCTGATAGGCTCCTGTACTCGCTATTCCTGATGAGCTGTTTGTTGTACCGATCATAAAGATATTTCCTATACCATCAGTTGTTATTCCCATTCCTTCATTATCACCCACACCGCCGTAATAGGTGGACCAAACATGATTGCCGGATGAGTTAAATTTTGCAATAAAAGCATCCGATATGCCGACATAAACTGATTGGTATGAACCTTGGCTGGCAATATATGAGGTACTGGTTGTAGAACCTGTTATAAATGCGTTGCCAACGCTATCCAGTACTAATCCTGATGCGTCATCAATCCCGTATCCACCATAATAGGTACACCATAACCTGTTTCCAGCAGGAGCAAATTTGGCAACAAAAACATCCCCGCTGTCCTTATAGCTTGTCTGATACGCCCCTGCGGTGGCAATGCCCGAATCGCTACTTGTGGCACCGAGCAAAAAAATATTGCCAGCCGCGTCTGTAGCTACACAATTGCCAATATCTGCAAAATTGCCGCCGTAATAAGAACTCCAGGATCGGATACCCGAAGAAGTAAATTTTGCGATAAATGCAGCATTATTTGGGTTACCTAATTGAGTTTGGTAAGCACCGGCGCTCGCTATCCCTGAAAGGCTTTTTGTACTTCCCACAATTACTATATTCCCAAGCTCATCTGTTGCCACACTATTGGCCAAATCATTATTGATACCTCCAAAATAAGTACTCCAAAGCCTTGCGCCAGTAGTTGAGAATTTGGCAACAAAGGCATCCCCATCACCATGTTGTCCACCACCATAGCTTGTTTGATAAGCTCCGGAACTGGCAATACCTAACGTGCTTTGTGTTTGTCCTGCTATAATTACATTTCCAGAAGGGTCGGTGGCTATAGAATTCCCCCAATCGTCGGCTTTTCCCCCAAAATAGGTACTCCAGCTAAGTGTTGGGTCAATAGTTAGGATTTTTGTCCGATCATAATTGCCAACTAAAAAATGCACAATATTGCCCTTTATTTTAAAAGAACTTCGAACTTGTTTTCCGTTGCTTAAATAAGAGAAAGGTTTGCTTTCTTTTAGTTCAGCTAC
>Ga0207068_1170_pt1 | contig 18604 bp, 15 predicted proteins | sample Alteio_BWMinCont_23_FD_153475 | JGI IMG/M metagenome (GOLD analysis project Ga0207068, IMG submission 153475) | Enriched cells from forest soil in Barre Woods Harvard Forest LTER site, Petersham, Massachusetts, United States -... | ecosystem: Environmental > Terrestrial > Soil > Temperate forest >... | reverse complement strand
GGTGACTGTTGATTCTATTCTGACACCTGCCAGTACTTGTAATCTTTTAAAAAAAGTGTATTTAGCCTGAAAATAGCCAGCAGCAACATCTTCATTAGCAATGTAAGTATTAGTATTTTGAGTATTCCCCAGTGCAGCAGTAGGAGGACTCCAGTACCATTGAGCGTTGTCAAATGAAGTAAAATACTGGTATCCGCCTGTAGGTAGAATGGGAGATAAATCGTATTTAATATAATAATTATTACGGTTTTTATATCGATTCATTCCACCTGCTTTAAGCTCAAGGTCACTACCCAATAGGTCCCAATCATAAGTTAAATTGAGATAACCTGCAAGATCCCGGTCGGTATTATTAGTCCATTCCCTTGACATTGATAAGACAGTATAAGGTGTCGCGATTTCTTCACCCGTACTATCTTTCTTAACACTTGAATTCCTTGTAAATGAAGCCCTGTCCGGCTGGTTATTTACGGCAATCGCATAAACTGCTGACCAGTCTAATTTTAAACCTGGTATTACAATGTGGTTACCTTGTAAAGTTGCATTATAAATAGATTGAACAGTTAAAATTGACCTGCTATCTATATCAACAGAACCAGAGCCCGGACCTGCCCTCTGTACACTTAAGATTGAGTCAATTTGAGTACGCACCTGCTGTTCAGAAGTTTGCACATATAGTGTATAAAAACTGATGGTATTCTTATCATTAAATTTATAATCAAGTTTGGCATGAGCAGCGTATCTTGTTTGCTGTGTGCTATATTGTCGAATGTCTTCATCGTCAAATGAAATTTCATTTCCTCTATAGTTTTTGTAAATATTTGGTGTGCCAGTTGCTTGAAAAGGAAGAGGTTGGGCGCCCCATGCAAAAAAAGTTTCATTAGAGCCCCTATATGTATTTTGATAACTGGCGGTAAATAATATACCAAGTTTGTGATCAGTTCCAAACCGATTACCAATAACAAAATTCGCAGTAGTGTTTAAAGGGGAATTGATACTTTTATAATCCAAGGTTGATTTTGGAAAAGCTGAAACTGGTGCAAGATAATTATTACCATATTGCTCTTCCGGCGATTTAAAATTGATCGGATTTATATTATAAGTTTCAAATGGCCTTTCAGTAAAAATCTCAGTAAGTCCGGTAGCCGCTGTTGCTCTTACCATTAAGTAATCTGGAGCCGAACGCAATTGAAGATTTATAGCGCCTCCAATTGCATCACCCTCCATACTTGGCAAAAGGGTTTTGTAAACTTCAACTCGTTCTACAATGTCAGAAGGAAATAAGTCTAAGGGTACATACCTGTCTTTATTATCTGGAGTCGGTATTTTGATTCCATTAATAAGTGTATAACTGTACCTTGGCTCCATGCCCCGAATAATAGCATACTTTCCATCCCCGGTGCTATTTCTTTCAACAGAAATGCCTGAAATACGCTGAAGGGTATTTGCAATGGTTATATCAGGAAGTAATTGAATTGCCTGGGCAGACATTACGTTCATTACGTTGTCAGCTTTTTGCTCTGAGTGCCTCGCGCTTAAATCGGATTCTGCATTCGCTTTGCCGCTAACAACAACTTCATCAGTTGTCGATAAGCTAATCATTGCAATATCTATTTGCTGGTCTACCGTTATATGCGCGTTGATTAAGGATGGTTTATATCCCAATATCTTACAACTTATTGTGTAATTTCCAGGGGCAATATCTTTAAAAATATATGCACCTTCAAGATTTGTCGTCGTGGAAATATTTAGCTCATTTATTCGAAGAATTGCTCCTATAAGTTGCTCTTTTGTTTCAGCATCTGAAATTGTGCCTCTTATATTAGCAGCTTTTGATGATATTGCATTTGAAATCAGTAATAGTACAGTAAATGCACTTAATATTAATGATTTATAATTTTTATAGATGTACTCCTTGCGCAATTTTCTTGATTTTGGCGCAAAGTAAATTATACTAAAATTAAGGTAAGGTAACCATTATTGATATTAACAATAAGATAAACTAAGGGTAAACATTTGATGTTACATTAGTAATGATTTGATAATAAAAGACAGAAAATATCTGATTAAAATCATAGTTTATTCCATAATTTTATCTTACAGGGTACCCTACTCTTTTTTCCAGATAATTTTTCCTGTCTTATCTATATATCCCCACTTATTTAGATCAAAGAAAACCAGTAATATTCCATATTTAAAAGTTGATGGAATAACCGACATTATTTCTGAAAATTGAGGATTGATCACCATTGTTCCACCCGCATTTATGAATCCATATTTTCCTTTTGACTTCACCAAAGCAAGGCCCTCTGAGAAAATGTTTGCATCATCATATACTAATGGAATTATGACTTTCCCGGTTTTATCTATAAAGCCATATTTCCCTTTTTGGCTTACCGGCGCAAGTCCTTCAGAAAATTTGCCTGCGAAGTCAAATAAAGTATCTATTTTAATAATACCTTCCTTATTGATGTACCCAAATTTTTTCCCATGCGTTATTGCGGCCAATCCTTCTCCAAATTCTCCTACCGGAAAAGTCTCCATTCCGCCAAGTTTTTTTATTCCCTTATAATTAAATTTTGGAGCAATTACAGTGGATCCTTTGAAATCTATATATCCATACATTCCATTTTCGTTTCCAACCAGGGCTAAACCTTCTGAAAAATCCGCAGCTTTTTCAAACTTTGTATCAATAACCCATTCTCCTTTTTTATTCACATATCCCCATTTGTCAAGCATAGTCGGAGTTTGCTTTATCCTGCACAAGCCATCGGAGAATTTTGAGACCATATAATACTGTGGTTCTATTACAGGTTCCCCTTTTTTATTTATAAATCCCCATTTACCTTCTATTTGTACTGCAGCCATTCCCTCGTAAAATGGATTAGCAGCTTCATATGTTGTTGTAATTACTATTTCACCACTTGAGTTTATGTAACAGATTTTACCATCCTTAATTACCAGTGCCATGCTATCAGAAAATGCTCCTGCATTCTTAAAAGTAGGTTTGATTAATAATGTACCTCTATTATTAATGTAACCCCATTTCCCATTTATATCAACCGGGAAAAGAGCTTGTGCTTCCGTTTTAATTTGAATACAAAAACAAATGAAAAGTGTAAGAAAAAGATAGAAAGGTTTCAAGTTGTGTATTTTTGATTTGGATAAAGATACAAACTTTAAAAAAAATATGGAAATAATACTTAAACCAGTTGCTATAATCAGCAACAATCGAAAAGATATGTCGGATGATTTTTGGGGAGATATAGTTTCGGAAATTGAATTGGTTGATGATATTCCCTCAGAAGCGTTAATTGGAATAGAGGAATTTTCTCATGTGGAAATAATTTTCAATTTTAATCGGGTCTCTAAATCAGTTGAATTTTGTCGTCATCCGAGGGGAAATTCCGATTGGCCAATGGTTGGAATCTTTGCACAAAGGGGTAAAGACAGACCAAATAAATTGGGAATTACTGTTGCTGAATTAATAAGGAAAGAGGAAAGAAAAATATACGTTCGCCATTTAGATGCGATCGATGGTACGCCCGTTATTGATATAAAACCAGTGATGAAGGAATTTTTAATTGATCCTAAAAAGGTTTTACAACCAAGTTGGGCTTCCGAAATGTTGATGAATTATTGGGCGTAAAGACAATTAAATAAGGAATTTTTTACTCCTTTTTATCCATTCGAATTTTCAAGAAATGTTTGTAGAATTGAGTAGTAAATTCTTCATTGAATTCTGTTCCCATTCGGGCATTAACAAAATTGTGAAAATTTTCAAAAGACACTTCTATTTGCCCTGAAAAGAATTTAATTGCCTTTTTAGTGATTTTCTCTTGAAACTGTTCCAAAGCTTCTACCATAAGGATAATTGCCTAATAGGCGCGGTTTTTATATTTGGTTGAGACAGAAATGCTGCAAATTTCATGCAAATTAAATTAAAATTTCGAAGCATTTTAGTTTCAGCTAATAACACTTATTATTTCTATTAATTTACACTTAATTTCTTATTCAGATTGGCATGAGACTTGCAATGATTAATGCAGGTAGAAATGATCAATAAGATATTTATGATTTCAAAATTAAGATTTATCAAAGTAGGTGTTGCTCCAATTATATTTTTGTGTCTCGCTTTTTTAATGTCAGGATGTTATGAAAGCCCACCAATTAGCCCCGGAGGTTATTATTATCCCAATACAACTAATAATTATAATCCGGTACCTAATGTCGTTCAAAATTATGATTTCGAAAACTATAGAGGATTTAGTGGATACTTAAACCAGGGTACGTACTTAAATATTCCACCCAATACCTTCGTTGACAATAATGGCGTAACAATATCGGGAAGAATAAATTTATCTGCTAAGGAAATTTACAAAAAAAGTGATATGTTTTATTACGCAATAAGCACTGTTGCGGATAGTAATTTACTTGAATCAGGCGGAATGCTGTATCTTAATGCAACTTATTATAATTCTGCTGTTAACATTAAGCCTGGGGTACATATCACTGCATCGTTTCCTGTAAAAGGAACTCCAGTAAAGATGCAATTTTTTAATGGGGCTACATCTAAATCAAATATGATAAGTTGGAGTTTAGATAAAGATTCCGTTAATAACAATATTTCAATTGTAAAAGACTCAACTCATAATGGAGCTTCCTATTTTTATAATGCATACTTTTCAAGCTTTCAATGGATTAATTGTGATCATTTTTTAAATCAGTTACCTTTAACAACTGTAAAAGTAAATTTGACTAATGCATCTGCTTATAATGAAGTGAGTTGTGCATTTGTATTTGAAGAAAATTCGGTTGCAATGCTAAATCCTGATACTGGGACAAATAATTTTATAATTGGAAATATGCCTGTTGGCCAAAAGGTAACAATCGTTATACATGGCAAAAAGAAAGGCGCAATTTTTGGTGCGCTGGTTCCCGTTACGCTTACTGCAAATATGAAAGAGACTATTAATCTGTTACAAATGACTGACCAATCTTTTTACACCAAATTGAAAGCTTTAGATTAATCGATTAGTGGCAAAAAGCCAACTTGTCTTTTATGCTTTGTAAGTTTCTTTTTGATAATTGGATAAACGAGATATACGACTTTTGTTGATAATATACCAATACCAGCCCCAACTAAAACATCTGAAAACCAATGCTTATCATTTATTATTCGCAGTATGCCGGTAGCAGCTCCTAATGAATAACCTGCTGCACTATACCAACCAGATTGATTTATATATTCCTGGTGTAAAAACTCCGCACCTGAAAATGCGGCCGAACTATGGGCAGAAGGAAAAGATAAATTATCAGAACCATCCGGCCTCATTTCGTGAACGGTATATTTAAGCCCTTCCACTATTCCTTCAGATAAACCAAAAGAAAAAGCATATAGTAAAAAACCATCGAGTAAAGTATGTTCTGTTTTGATTCCAGATAGCTTCAATCCAAGCGCTAATGCTCCCGGTGAAAAAGCCAAATAATCATCAATACTGGTACGGAAACCGGGAAATGTTTTTACAGCCTCTGCTTGTACTTGTCTACTGCTAAATGGAAACCCATTAGGTCCAGTAACTGAAATTCCATATCCTATAAGCAACACTGGCGCCGCAACTGTTTTAAAGGTTGTGCTCTTATACCACTTTTGTTTTATAATATTTTGATGGGTACTATCACCTTGTCCATTAGCTGAAAATCCAAAAGTAATTTGAAACAAAATAGTTAATAATGATAGTAATTTCATGATTGCAAAGTTACTGTTTACAGGCCGAGGAATGGGAACCAGGTATTTTCATCTTATGCTATTGTATCTTTGCCCTATAATAATCCAACAACCAATGTTAGCACTGATCCCAACATTATTTACCAAACAACCGCTTTTTAATTATTTCCTAGGATCATTTACATCATTATTTTCAGTTATTAATCCTCTAGGCATGATGCCGGTATTCCTGGCGCTTACTGCAGCCCATCCTACTGAATATCGAAACCTTATGGCGCGCAAGGCATCCATATATATGGTCATAATACTTACTTTTTTCTTGTTTGCTGGCACTTTCGTTATGTCATTTTTTGGATTTTCCATTATTAGTCTTCGAATTGCAGGAGGCCTCGTCGTAATGCGGTCTGGTTTTTTGTTGCTAAATGGTAACGACAAGTCTGGCAACTTGAGCGACCAAGGGAAGCAGGAAGCAATAGTAAAAGCAGATATTTCTTTAACCCCATTAGCAATGCCATTATTATCAGGGCCGGGTAGCATTGCAACTACTATTTCCCTCACAACTCTTATCAATGGAATCAATATTTATACCCTATTTATTTTACTTTCAATTGTGGTAATTGGGTTTCTCAGTTTTATCATTATGCGCGTTTCACAAAAGCTTTTGCCCATTCTTGGACAAGCTGGCCTAGAAGCAATCACAAAAATCATGGGTTTTATTGCCATGACTGTTGGAGTTCAATTCATTATTAATGGTGTTGGGCAGTTTATGGAGAGTTATAAGTAAGTCGTCAGGCATAAGTGGTCAGTGGTCAGTCGAGGTTCAAAATCAAAGAGGTTAAAAAATAATTTTATAAATGAAAAGTTAGTATTGGCCGATTTTGCATTCAGTCAGGCTCTGTCAACTGTCAACTGACCACTGACCACTTTTATTAATTATAAAACAGCCATCTTATTCCAAATCTATAGCTTGTTGGATAAAGAGGATAGTGGGGCACTATAAAGTACCAATTGCCTGATAGACCTTCATTAAGGTGTTCTAGTTTTGCGAAGAACATAAATCGTTTTACTTTTCCAGCTACCCAAGCATCCCATACCTGGTAATTGCCAACTGTAATTTTATCCTGAACATAAAATTTACTTATTTCAGGCATGTATCCGTAGCCTTGATATGGAGTACTATATGAGAAATCGAATCCTGCTTGCATAAGCATCGCCTTTTTAAAAAGAGGATGCTCAAAATACCATGAAGTTCTGAAAAGCCATTCGGGTACTCTCACATCATATCCATTGCTCAAGGCTTTTTGATAAGTGATATTATTTAGAAAATGAAAATACCCAAAACGGATCTCCTTGCTCACATAAAGTTGGGCAAAAGTCACGGTACGAGGGTCCTGATACGGTTTTGCACTAGAATCATAATATATTAGGTTGGAGGCAGTTTTAAGGGTGGCGCCTAGTTTAAACCCAGCAGAATCTGAAAAATAGCCACTGACTTCATTGAAAAGGCTTTTGTTAAAAAAGTTTGTCCAAATAAAGTGGTTGCCATGAAAGGCTTCGTCGGTGTAAGAAGGTGCTGCCAACTGGCTTCGAACATCGATATTGAATTTAGGTAATAAACCCTTAATGAAAGGGATTTGCAAATGGGCTTTAAAAAGGTAATCATTTTTATTATAGCCCTCCAAAAAATATTCTCCATAAATGTTAAGCCCAAATCGGCCATTTTTTGTCGACTCAAAACCAATGCTTGAATTATCATAGCTATTTTGCACCTTTATTGATTCTGATGTCTGTGAAGCCATGATATAGGTGTACTTTGCAAAGACCTGGAAAAAAAGTGGTCTCCTCTTTAGATCAGAACTATCTATTTTCTTTTGAACTCGTACAGGATTGTTAAATTCCGCCCTGCCAAAAGCGATTTTATTAGTGTATTCATCTGATCGGTATGCATCATTTGTTCCAAAACTAATAAATGTGTTTCTATATGGGTTGCCCGTGTCTTGATCGGTATATGAATATATTGTACTATGATACTCAAATGCATGCGAAATAAAAAATTCAGGATGTACGATTTTTGTTGCCACTGAATCTGTATCGTGAACTTTCACTTCTCTAATTGGCCCAAATCTATAGTATTGGTGTGCCATAATAGATGTTTCCAAAAAGGTCTGTTTTGCATTAACTGCAAATGCAGTCGTACCAAGGTTTACAGGCAATCCGGTCCTGTTTGCTGGAGAAGAATTGAGAAAAAGTGAATCACTTTGAATTCCACCATTTTCTTGTGCGGAAAAACTATTGACTACTAGACCGCCAATTGCCATATATCGTCCATTAGGAGATTTATACCAGGTATTTACTGTAGTTGTATTTATTTGAGTTTGTTGAGGATCATAATCACTGATGTTAGTATTTAATGCCGAAAATTGCACACTGAAATTCCAGTACGGTTTTATATTTTGAGAATATTTTATTTTAAAGGCTTGCATATCTTTAGAGCCTTGAACATAAAATAGATCAACGTAAGGATTTTGGGTATTAAAGAATTTAGCATCTTCATTGGTTGATCTGTAATTATCCCATTGATGAAATCCAAGATCAAATCCCTGTTTTTTGAATGGATCCCAAACTAACTGGAAAGAAGGTGTACCGGGTGCGCCAAGATTTTGAAGATAACCGGGATCAAATTTTTGGATTTGATGCATTGCGGTATCAATTATTTTCAAGGTCCCCATTCCTTGTTCAATATCATGGTAACTCCCATATAATGGCCGCGCTTTTGGAACGGCCAAGCCCGAATCTTCCTGGGCCTGTGCCATAAAAACAGCAATCATCAGGCAACAAAAAATTAAGATGGATTTTATATGGATATTCAAATAATGACTTTTAGGCGGCAAAATTAACCAAATTATGTGTGTTGAGCAGATTTAGAGTTTCCAGATTTGTATTTATGTTGAAATACATACTATGTATGTGTTAAGAATATTAATTAATTTTACACCCATTTAATCACTGGCACTATGAATTTATCTTTTAAGAAATGTATTATTTATTGCATTATAATCCTTGGTTTTAAACCATTTATGGCTCTTGCAGTTTCTGATACAACTATAGTTCAAACATTTACTTTTGGTTCTCCTCAAGATTCAACATTTATTTTCCCAAAGCCCGGACAATATCGTAAAGTGCTAATGTACTATACGCTAAAATGTAACCCAAAGCAAAGTCCTGCCTGCGGTCAATGGGATTATCTCACATATACCTATCTATATCAGCATACTGGTATCCTTGATTCAAGCATTAGCAAAATAGATAGCACATATGATGCCGTAAAAAAAGTTTATGTAAAAGATACTATTTGGGGTAAACATGAAAGATTAACAAGGTATGAACTTGCCCGATATATTACTCCTTATGGTATTAATCTATCGCTGGGGAATGGTTTTACGTGGACTTATGATGTAACCGATTATCTACCCCTTTTACATGATTCTGTACATCTGAGTGCAGGAAACTGGCAAGAACTGCTTGATTTAAAGTTTGTTTTTATAAGTGGTACTCCCGCAAGGCAGCCTTATAAAGTACTTAACATGTGGAATGGGAATTTCAATTATGGAAGTATCCCTACTTTTGGAGATATTCTTGGACCAAAAAAGGTAGCCATTGACAATAATGCTGCATTTACTAAAATGGTTATTCGTGTAACTGGTCACGGGGAAGATGGATCTAACTGTACTGAATTTTGTGGAAAAGTTAATTGGCTGAATGTAGACAGTACACAACGCTGGACCCAATTAGTATGGAGAGACAATTGTGCATTTAGCCCGGTTCCTGCCCAGGGTGGAACCTGGATTTATCAAAGAGCAAATTGGTGCCCTGGTGCTGAAGTTCAAACGTATAGTGCTGAAATTACACCCTGGGTGACACCCGGAAAAACTTCAACCTTAGTTTATGACGCTGAGCCCTATACCACCTCCTCCTCTGGGAGTGGCAACAGTAACGCCTACTATGCATTAGAAACGCAGTTGGTTTATTATGACAAAGCAAATTTTAAATTAAACGCTGCTATTGAAAATATATTAAGCCCAACTACCGACAATATGTATCAACATAATAATCCGGTATGTGCTAATCCGCAAATAGTGATAAAAAATAATGGGACTACCACAATTACATCATTAACTATAGCTTATGGTACTAGTGGTGGACCACAAAGCACTTACAATTGGACCGGTAATTTAGCTTTTCTTCAGACTGATACTGTAACTCTTGGCCAATTTGATTGGGTTAAAGGTGGAGGGCCATTTATTTTCCAGGCAAGAGTATCAAACCCAAATGGAGGTACAGATGAATATGCTGATGATGACATGATGTATTCTCATATACCTGTTACGCAGAAAATTGCAAATCAATTTATAATTCAAACCAAAACAAATAATGCTGCTAGCGAAAATGCATATACGGTAACTGATATATATGGTAAGATCATGTATCACCGTGAAAATATGCAGAATAGCACCATGTATCGTGATACCATTACACTTGCCAATGGATGTTATCAGTTCAGGTTCACAGATGATGGTCAGGATGGATTATCATTTTTTGCAAATAATGCAGGTACCGGTTCATTGAGATTGTCAACAATTACGGGAGGGCTAATTAAAAACTTTAACCCTGATTTTGGAGCTGAAGTCCTTATGAATTTTAATGTTGGCTATGGATTGGCAATTAAACCTGATGTTATTAATGAATATATTGATGTTTTCCCTAACCCTTCAAATGGAATAATAAATATTGATGCAACTTCTTTAGAGCAGAAACCTTTTAAATTGGAAATATTTAATCTTGTAGGGAAATTAGTTTACAGCCAATTTTTGAGCCAGGGAGATGATCATCTTGTGAAAATCGATATGGAAACTAAACCTGCAGGTGTTTATATTGTCAATTTAACCTCTGGGGATAAAGTTTTTACGAAGAAAATTGTTTTAGCCAGGTAGTAATGAATCAAAGATATAAAATGCCATCTGGAATTTAAGGTCGTTATTCTTTAATTAATTTCCTTGAATATACGCCTGTAGCTGAGGTAATTGATAATAAAATTGCCCCGCTGGGATAGGAATACCAGGGGATACTAATAGTGGATTTTCCTTCAGCACATTGATAATTATTTGCAAATAATGATTTGCCTAACAGGTCATAAATATTAATGCTTAATTCTTGAGACGATATGGAGTTTACATTCAGCTCAATATGATCGTGAAATGGATTTTCTAAGATTTTAATATTTAATTGGTTATCATAAATATCTCTGCTATTAATGGCTGAGACGGAATCCATTTTTAAGACAAAAAGTCCATTCGTCATATCAGAGGCAATAATAGCTCCCGAAGCAAAAAATGGATATACATTCCAGCAACCTGCCCAGGGTGAATAATCTCCTATCCCATTTTGAGGATATGTATCGTAAGATGCTACCTCCTTTACATTATTAGGGTCAGACTTGTCAAAGACAACTACACCATCCTGGTAATAAGACATGTAAATGAGATTTCCTTTTATAAATGAATTATGACCTGTACTGCCTAAGGAAACATTTGATCCAAAAGTAGATAAGGTTTGCAATTCTAAGGGATTATTTACAATTCCGGTATCTTTTAATTGAGATACATCAAAAAGCTTAACGGGGACGCCGTTGTTTTCACAGGTATTAGAAAGGATATTACCATCAGAACTTAGCCAATTGCTATGGTTGTATTCTCCATCTCCATTCCCGGCGATGTAATAGCCAATCCATTTTGGAATTAATGGGTCCTTATAATCAAAAATATAAAGGCCATCATTTCCGCATGAGCAATAAGCCGTATCATTTCGAACAAATAAATCATGTACTATTTCAAAGAAATATCTTTTTTGACCATTCACCATAAAATAAGGAGAGGCTAAATTTGATATAAATGTCGGTGCTTCAGGATTTTTAAGCGACACAACAGTTAAGGGGTATTCGTTTAAATGATTTTTTATAGATTTTTTGTTCCATGCAAGGTACAGTCTGTCATCATCGATATATAAATTGTGTGCTTGGGTGCACAAAGTATCCGTATCATAAACTTTGTGAACCGAGTCAGGCAAATACTTTAGATCAAAAATCTGCATGCTTGAAGGTGAGCCTTGGTCTGCAACGGCGTAGCAATAATTTTTATACGTTTTAAATTCCCTGTTTATTGCATTATTATATCGTCCGGCCTTAGCATCACAAAGTTTGGGTTGCTTTGGATTTGTGATATCAAAAAAGTAAATAGTATCAACGGACCCTAATATGGCATATTCCCTGCCGTTACCGCTCCATCCCCATAAGGAATTGTAAGAATATATCCCGGTTTGTGTACCACGTCCATTCCAATGACCTTGAAGTGAAAGGTGCGGTACCAGCTGAGCTTCAACCTTAATTGTAATTAATACTAAACTACAGAATAGAATTAATTCTCGCAAAGACGCGAGGACGCAAAGCTTTAAGTTTGAATTGAATATGGCTTTAGGATAAGGATTCATGAATTTTGCCAATAAAGGCTATATAAGATAGACGCTAAATAATGAAAAGGATGCAAAAAGGCAAACTGTAAAGTAGATAACCTCAAATCAAAAATTTCAAATCACAAATTTACATCCCTCAATTTACAACATTTTCACCAATTCTTTTAATATTATTGTCATTTTCGGTTCAGCTTCTCTGGCCGCTGCCAATACTTGTTCAAGTGTAACAGGTTGCATTTCCTCATGCCAACCTTCATCAGTCACTACAGAGATAGCGAAACAAGTAAGACCTGCATGTCTTGCAGCTATTATTTCCGGGACTGTTGACATACCTACAACATCACCCCCAATTATTCTTAGATATTTGTATTCCGCCGGAGTTTCCAGGTTTGGGCCTTGTACGGAAATATAAACCCCGGTCTTGAGGTCTATTCCTTTTTGTTTTCCAATCTCAATGGCTTTTTGAATTAAGCCTCTATCATAAGCATTGCTCATATCAGGAAAACGGGGACCAAGCGAATCAATATTATGCCCGGTGAGTGGATTTTGTGGCTGCAAGTTTATATGATCTTTTATAATCATCAGATCACCGGTAAAAAGTGACGGTGATAAAGCACCGCATGCGTTTGAGACGAGTAAATTATTGATACCCAAAAGTTTCATAACACGCACTGGAAGTACGACTTGCTCCATGCTATGACCTTCATAAAAATGGAACCTGCCCTGCATGGCTACGACTTTTTTGCCTGACAACGTGCCGAATATAAGTTTCCCAAAATGACTTTCAACCGTTGAAATTGGAAAATTTGGGATAACATTATAATGAAGGGTAATTTCTATATCTATTTCATCCACAAGCTTGCCTAACCCAGTTCCCAAAATTATTCCAACTTCGGGTTCAAAACTGGTCTTTTTGCGGATGTATTCAACGCTTTCCTTAATGCTCTTTAACATAGTCTATTATTTTATTGTCAAAACTAAGTTTTTCCGCATCATCCCATTGCACTTCAATCGGTAAAAAATAAAATGGTAAACCCGAGAACTGTTTGGCTTCCTCCGTATCTTCTAAACGTCTCCAATCTTTTTCTGTGGTTAAAATTAGCTTATTCATGTCGGGAATTGATTCCCATTTATGTATTATTTTCTTAATTTCTGCAGCTGAAAAACTATGATGATCAGGGTAATCCATTAAAATGGTCTCAATATCCTGTTCTTTTAGGTAAGTTTCAATTGATTTTGTATTTGCTATTCCTGTAAATAAAACAACTTTATAGCCTTTCAGGTTTTCTATTGGGAAATAAGAATCAGGGTTGGGTTCAGATTCGGCTTTAATGAGTGATTGATAAGATATAGAAGTAAAATAAACCTCCTGGAAAGGCATTGTTTTAAGTTTGTGCTTAATCAGTTTTTTTTCTTCAATTTGTAAATCTATCGGACATTTGGTTACAATTAAAACATCGGCTCGGTTCCTGCCACTTTTAGGCTCGCGAAGCCTGCCGGAAGGCAGCAACTGATCGGCATAAAATGGTTTATTAAAATCAGTAAGGAGTATATTAAAACCCGGTTTCACGGCACGGTGTTGATAGCTGTCGTCGAGGACAATAGCTTGCAGATTTTTATTTTTTTCTTGTAATATTTCAATTCCTAATACCCTGTCTTCACATACGGCAACAACCACTTCCGGAAATTTGCTTTTTACCTGGAATGGCTCATCACCAACGATAGATGCTGTAGTATCAGGTTCTGCTGATTGAAAACCTTTTGTATCTCTTTTATAGCCGCGGCTCAGCATAGCAGTTTTCAATCCATTTTGCAAGAGAACTTTAATAATATATTCCACCATAGGAGTTTTGCCTGTACCCCCAGCAGAAATATTACCAACACCGATAACAGGAATATCGAAACTTCTTGATTTTTTGATGTTTAAATCAAACAACCAATTGCGAATTCGTACGCCTAAACCATATAGGAAAGAAAAAGGGAGAAGCAGGTAGTGGAGGAATTGCATTGTTCAAAATTAGGGGATTTATGAGTAATTAGTAAAAGGTAAATTGGATTATATAAATTTGCACACTAATAATAACTAGTACATCACTCTATTTAGCTAAATAATAGGTTGGCATTAAATACAACAAAGAAAATATGGCCCTTAATTCCTTTATTTATAATTGGTTTGTATCTCAATTATAAATTAATAAAGGATGCAGATAACCAATTTATTTTAGATGGAATGATAGAATTAACCTTAATTATTGGTTTTTTATTAGTTTTCTTTCTAGCATTATATCGTGATTACAAATTTTATTATCGTACTAAATTGAAATTGAGTTTCTTAACTTCGTTTATTGGATTTTTATTGGTTTTATCCTGTATAACAATATACTACTTTTTGGAAGCCCGTGACAATTCGCCAATTTTGATTAAAGCAAATACCTTCTCAGATATTAATGGTGCATCATTTGAATTTAGGGAAGATGGAGCTTATAAATTTGTTAATTCTTCAGTATTAAACTCTGATATTTCCCGAGGAACTTATGAAATTCAAGGAGGTACAATTACTCTTGACAAATCAAATATTGATAATTTTATTAAAAGTAAAAATTTAGTTTTCAGTCAATCCATAGATCCTAATTCAAAATTGATGATTTATCAAGTCAATGATAAAAATGAAATTATTGATGAACCTTATGGGTTTACAGTTATTGAGGATCACAGGAAAAAATAAAATTGAGGTGACTAAAATCTTAACCAAAAAAAATTTGGCAGAAGGTTATTTATCCCCAATCCCTTTCTTCTCATTCAAAATAAGATTTCTTAAAGATGCTGCAATCGTTAATGCAAGATTACCGCTGGAACAAGTTAAGTATGAGGGATAAAAAAAGTGAATTTTAAGACCTGTACTATTTTGCAGTATATCATCTATTTATAAAGTCATTAAAGTATACTTAGCCAAAACTATATAATTTTGGGTAGTTTTGGCTGAGTATAAATCATTATAACCAGCCAAAAGTGCATTTTTTTTAGTAGTTTTGGCTGAGTATAAATAAATAAAAATGGATAAACTTATTGGAAGAGAGGTAGAAAGCGATATTTTATCCGAAGCATTATATTCTACGGAAGCTGAATTAATAGCAATATATGGGAGAAGGCGTATCGGTAAAACATTTCTTATTCATTCTGTTTATGAGAAGAACTTGCTTTTTGAATTTTCTGGCGTACACGGGGCTATGCTCAAGCAGCAATTGTTGAATTTCAGCCTTTCTATGAAAAAGGCTTCCAGAAGCCCTATGCGGCCTGCTGTATCGGCAAACTGGATAGAGGCATTTTATACCTTGCAGGAGTATTTGGCCTCAAAGCTTAACAACAAGAAGGCTGTTATTTTTTTTGATGAGTTTCCATGGATCCATACGCCAAAATCAGGGTTTCTTGCCTCTTTCGAACACTTTTGGAATACATGGGCTTCCCGGCAAAGAAACCTGGTTGTGGTTATTTGTGGTTCGGCCGCATCCTGGATGATCCGCAATATTGTGAATAATAAGGGAGGTTTGCACAACAGGATCAGCCAAAAGATAAGGCTTTTGCCTTTTACATTGCGCGAAGTGGAAGAATACCTTAAAAGCCGTAAAGTAAACCTTGACCGTTACCAGGTATTACAACTTTACATGGCTTTTGGCGGTGTGCCGCAATATTTAAAGAACATAAAGCCAGGGAAAAGTGCCGCCCAGATTATTGACCGTTTTTGCTTTACAAAAGATGGAACGCTTAAAGGGGAATTTAATAATTTGTATCAGTCCTTGTTCGACAATGCTGACAGTCATATTGCTATTATTAAAGCTTTGGCAAGCAAAGCAAAAGGATTGACAAGAAAGGAAATTATCGATAGGTGTGGCCTTTCATCAGGCGGTACCACAACAAGGTTGTTAGAAGAATTAGTAGAATCGGGGTTTATTACACCATATATCCCCTATAATAAAAATGTAAAAAACAACGTTTTTAAACTTTCTGACGAATATTCACTCTTTTACTTGAAGTTTATGGACAAAGCAAGAGATACAGGGCCAGGCACTTGGTTAAGGCTTGCCAATACCGCCTCATGGAAAAGCTGGAGCGGCTTTGCTTATGAAGGTATATGTTTAAAACACGCGTTCCAAATTAAAAAAGCACTTGGCATTGCCGGTGTTCTGTCTGAGGAATCGGTTTGGAGATATATGACCGCAGAAGGAGGGCAAGGCGTCCAGATTGATTTGTTGATAGATAGAAATGACCATTCCATAAATATCTGCGAAGTAAAATACTACCAGTCAGAGTTTACAATTGATAAGGGCTATGCTGGCAAACTGCAACAGAAGCTGAACGTTTTCAAGGAAAAAACCAAATCAACAAAAACCTTATTCCTTACCATGATAACTGCTTATGGTGTAAAAAGAAATAACTATTATACAGGTCTTGTTCAAAACGAAGTGACAATGGATGCATTGTTTGAATAGAAAAAAACGCTGATATGTAACCAGCTCAAAAGCATTTTTTTATACGTTTTTATGTTTGTGAGAATATCTATAAATATAGAATATTAAAGCTATACTCAGCCAAAACTATCAAAAAAATACATGTTTTGGCTGAGTATAGAGATAAATAACTATTTAATATGTTGAAATATAATAATATAGTATAAAATATATTTATTGCATAAAAATAGATATTTTTAATCAATTGATTAATATAAAGGGTATTATAAGGTAAATTAGCTTGCAATTTGAACAATTTTTGTCCTCAATCCCTTTTCTTTCAATTCAAAAACTGATTTATGCAAAAAAAATCCGGCAGAAGGTAATAAAACCTTTGCCGGATTAAATTTTATGCAACAATTCTAAACCTGATTAATTCAGGTTGTTTTTTGTTCTCTCCTTTTTTCGCGGTCTGTCTCCTCACATACCACACCTTTGATCCATTCCATGGTCTATGTTTTCAGAGACCAATCACATCACAGCTCATCCTCATTAAAGAAATATTCATCGTGAGTGGGATAATCACTCCATATTTCTTCAATGGTTTCATAAGGTTCCCCGTCGTCTTCAAGCTCCTGAAGGTTTTCAATAACTTCCAAAGGCGCTCCGGAACGGATTCCATAATCAATTAATTCATCTTTTGTGGCCGGCCATGGGGCATCGTCCAGGTAAGAAGCTAATTCAAGTGTCCAATACATGCTTCTATTATTTTTATATTTTGCGCGAAGATACTATTTCAAACTTAAAAACCAATTACTAAATAAAAGTTCAAAAAAAACTAAATTTGTACTCTTTTTGTATTCCATAGGTAGGAACTGAAATTTGAACGCGCAAGAACTCATTGATGTGTATTCCGGTCAGGAATTTGTTGGGAGTATTGTGCAAAGTTTAAAAACAGGCCCTGCATCCAAAGTATATATTACAGGCCTCAAAGGATCCATCCGCAGCCTGATTGGGTCTGCACTCTTCCAGAGCTATCAAACACCTCAACTTTATATTTTTCCTGATCGGGAGGCGGCAGAATATTTTCAAAATGATCTCCAGACTTTCCTTGATAAAAAGCATATCTGGCTTTTTCCGTCACCATTTAAGGATGATCAGGATGTTGAATCTGTTTATAACCAAAGTGTTTTGGAAAGAACCGAAATTCTTGGGCAGATAAGAGAAACTGATAAGCGTAACCCAGTCATCGTAACTTATCCTGAGGCGCTTTTTGAAAAAGTAATTAATAAGCAAAGCCTGCAGGAAAATACTTTTGATGTAACAGTAGGGGATAAGCTTGATATGGATTTCATGATTGATTTTCTGACTCAATATAATTTTGAGCGGACTGATTTTGTGTATGAGGCTGGTAGTTTTTCAATTAGGGGCAGTATTATCGATATATTTTCATTTGCAAATGAGCTGCCTTATCGTATTGAATTATTTGAAGATACCGTAGAATCTATCAGGATGTTTGATCCTGAGACCCAGCTTTCAGCTAAAAAATTATCACGTTTTACCATTATACCTAATGTAGAAACGCAAGAAAAAGGTTTTGGTAGCCGAATTTCTTTTTTCGATTATATTCCTTCTGATACTGTTATCCTGGCACAAGACCTCCATCTTACATCAGAGTTTATAAAGAGTATATATAATAAGATTAAAAAGACAGCTTCAGAACAAAAAGCCGAGCATGAAATTAACATAGATTCTTTTGAAGATGCCAAGGCAGTCCTCAAGCACATTAGCAAATTTGCCTGCATAGAATGGGGGACAAAAAATTATTTTGAGCCAACGCTAGAATCAGACCTTAATATTTCTCCTCAACCTGATTTTAATAAGAATTTCAATCTGTTTGCCGGAG
>Ga0207068_1169_pt1 | contig 18624 bp, 7 predicted proteins | sample Alteio_BWMinCont_23_FD_153475 | JGI IMG/M metagenome (GOLD analysis project Ga0207068, IMG submission 153475) | Enriched cells from forest soil in Barre Woods Harvard Forest LTER site, Petersham, Massachusetts, United States -... | ecosystem: Environmental > Terrestrial > Soil > Temperate forest >... | reverse complement strand
TGAGCTTGCGGGGTTACGTGCAGCGGTCGATGAATTTTTTGATCATGTGATGGTGATGTCAGACGATCAATCACGTCGTGAAAATCGGTTGCTAATGTTGAAAAAATTGCGTGAATTATTTTTACATGTTGCAGATATAGCGTTGTTACAATGAAAAAAATTATTATTTTAGATCGAGATGGCGTGATTAATTATGATTCGTTGTACTATATAAAAAACCCCGACGAATTGCATGCTATTCCTGGAAGTTTAGAAGCGATTGCAGAATTAAATCGTGCCGGTTTTCAAGTCGTTGTAGCCACCAATCAATCAGGCATTGCGCGTGGGTTTTACGATGAGCCGATGCTTAATGAAATCCATAAAAAAATGCATCATGAATTGGCAGCAGTTGGCGGGCATATTGATGAGATTTTTTTCTGCCCGCATTTACCGACTGAAAATTGCGAATGCCGCAAACCAAACCCCGGCTTGTTATTGCAAATTCAAAAAAAATATCAAATCAATTTAGCGAATGTTTTTTTTATTGGCGATAAGTTGTCAGATGTGCAAGCAGCCAGAGCCGTGGGTTGTAAGCCTCTTCTCGTTATGACGGCACTCGAAAAACTGGATGTAGAAAATAATCAGGAATTAAAAGGGGTGCCGTGGTTTTCTGATTTATCCGAAGCTGTAAAATATGTTATTACAGCTTCCTAAATGGATTAATTAGAAGCTTGATTCGTCGATGGTTGTGTTGGCGAAAATATTTTCTCATCATTGCTGGCGCGGCTTTTTGACGAGTCGGATTTTGAGAGAATATTACTGACGCGTTTGTTTGCAATGCTTAATGAGGCAGCTTCTGGTAATTTTTTAAATTGCTGAACCGCCAAAACACGCAAATGAATATCATACGGGTTGGAAATATTGAGTGCTGCGACAGACGCTAACACATCGGCAGGAATGCCTTGATCTTGATACCAGGGTTTTAATCGCTCGAGGAAAAAAGCCAAGAGCTCTGTTGCAACATTCGGATTACTTAATTTATCCGTGTATTCTCGCACCGCCCGTTCAATTAATTCACGCAAATCAAGATCCAATTTTTTTTCAATCAAAATGCGTAACACACCCAATGCAGCGCGACGAAGTGCAAATGGATCTTTATCGCCGGTGGGTGCTTGATTAATTCCAAAAATACCCACTAAGGTATCGATGCGATCAGCAATCGCAAGTGCGCTTCCTAATAACGTTTCCGGTAAAACATCACCTGAAAAACGCGGCATATACTGCTCATTAAGTGCAGTCGCAATCGCTTTGCCTTCACCGTCATGCAGTGCATAATAATATCCCATGACACCTTGCAGCTCTGGAAATTCGCCGACCATGGCGGTGGTTAAATCTGCTTTTGCTAATAATCCAGAACGCATCGCCTCTTGTACATCCACATGAATTTTTTCTGCAATAAATGTATTCAGCAATGCAATGCGTTTGGTCTTATCATTCAACGTGCCTAATTTTGCCTGGAAAATAATGTGCTGCAACAGATCCGCCCGATTGCCCAAACGTTGTTTTTTATCGGTTTCAAAAAAGAAAGCAGCATCCGCTAAACGTGCGCGCAAGACGCGTTCATTACCCGCGATCACGCGTGACATGTCACGACTTTCGATATTCGCAATACACACGAAGTGGGATAATAAATTATTTTGTTGATCAACCACTGGAAAATAACGTTGATGATCTTGCATGGCTGCAATCAACACTTCTTTGGGCACAGATAAAAAAGAGCTATCAAAATTTCCGCAAAACGCGACGGGCCATTCAACCAATCCTGTGACTTCATCAAGAAGAGATTCTTCCATTACAACAGACGCCTCTTTCGAGGGAACTGCGCGTTTCGCCTCAAGATGAATTAATTCTTTACGTTGCAGAAAATCCGCAATGACAAAGTGACGCTCTAAACTCTTCGCATAACGCGCTGGGTTTACTATCGAAATCCAGCCTTTGCTTAAAAAACGGTGACCACGTGTAAGTCTTCCTGTACGGCAACCTAAAATTTCAGCATCAATCACATCATGACCATACAACATAATGACAGAATGCACAGGACGAACAAATTCCACGGAACCACTTCCCCAACGCATGCGTTTTGGAATGGGTAATGCAGCAAGTGCTTGAGTAACAACAGTCGGCAAAAGCTCCTGCACTGTCTTACCTTCAACCGTTTGTTTGTACCCAAGAAAAGTGCCTTGCTCATTTTTAATCTTGATTAATTGATCCGGTGTCACGCCACATGAGCGTGCAAACCCAGCACAGGCAGGTGTCGGATTGCCTGATTGATCAAATGCGGCGTCCAGTGATGGGCCTTTACGTTCTACTGTGGTGTCAGGTTGTTTATTCATTAATTTTTTGACGTACACTGCAAGCCTGCGCGGTGTTGCAAAAAACTGCGCGTCACCATAACGCAATTCCACTTTGTCCAACCGTATTTTAATTTCTTCTAAAAAACGAGTCGCTAATCGATTAAGCGCCTTGGGCGGTAATTCTTCAGTGTGAATTTCAACTAAGAAATCGTTGTTTACTTTTTTAGACGCTTTTTGCATTGTGCTTATCCTGCAATAAAGGAAACCCAAGCGCTTCACGCGCATTAAAATAACTTTCTGCGACCATTTTTGTTAAGCGGCGAATTTTTAATATGTATTGTTGTCGTTCTGTTACCGAAATCGCACGTCTCGCATCCAACAGATTAAATGTGTGTGATGCTTTGAATGCCATTTCAAATGCGGGCAATGGCAGGCCTACTTCAATTAAGCGCATGCTTTCCTGTTCGAAAATATGAAATTGCTTGAAAAGCATCTCCACATCGGCAATTTCAAAATTGTATTTTGACATTTCGACTTCATTTTGATGAAACACATCACCGTAAGTCACTACACCCTGCTCTGATTTGCACCAGACTAAATCATACATATTATCAATACCTTGCAATGGCATAGCTAATCGCTCTAGGCCATAGGTTATTTCACCGGTCACAGGCCTGCACTCGAGTCCGCCTACTTGCTGAAAATAGGTAAATTGCGTGACTTCCATCCCATTGAGCCAGACTTCCCAACCCAATCCCCATGCACCTAATGTGGGAGATTCCCAATTATCTTCAACAAATCGAATATCATCCACCAACGGATCTACACCTAAGGCACGTAATGAATCCAAATACAGTTCCTGGATATTGGCAGGCGATGGTTTTAATACAACCTGAAACTGATAAAAATGCTGCAACCGATTTGGATTTTCGCCATAACGTCCATCTGTTGGGCGGCGACTGGGCTGAACATAGGCAGCACGCCAAGGCTCAGGTCCGACAGAACGCAAAAAAGTGGCGGGATGAAACGTGCCTGCACCCATTTCCATATCAAAGGGTTGCACGATCACACAGCCCTGCTCAGCCCAAAAAGCTTGTAAAGTTGCAATCATTCCTTGCAATGTTTTAACGTCATGAGTTATTTTTTTCACGCACAGTCCTCAAGTTAAGAGCGATTAGTATAACTGTGTTAACCTTAAAATAAAGAGATGACCATGGAAAACCCAGTATTAAATCAAGCAGCCTTACCCGTTTTTAACGCTATTTTGCCTGCTCAAATTGAATCTGCTTTAAAGCAAATCCTAGGCCAAAACCGCGACCGCTTAAGTGAACTTTTAGCCAATTCGTCCTATAGCTGGGATAATCTCATGATTCCATTGGAAGAAATGGATAATCGACTCAATAAAATGTGGTCACCTGTTTCTCATTTGCATTCAGTGATGGAGTCAGAAGAATTGCGCGCAGTATACAACGCGTGCTTACCCCTTTTGACTGAATATCAAACGGATTTAATGCAGAATGAAAAGCTCTATCAAGCTGTTCAAGCGATTGCAGCGAGCGCCGATTATAAAAATTTCAATCCGACTCAAAAGAAGACGATTGAAAATGATTTACGTGATTTTAAACTCGCGGGTGTCAATTTATCGCCCGATGCCAAAACACGTTTTACGGAATTGCTAAAACAACTCAGCACACTCACCACGCAATTTGCTGAGAATTTACTGGATGCAACACATGCTTGGGAATTGCATGTAACGGATCCTGATTCGCTGAAAGGATTACCCGAGCAAACTTTAAAATTGGCAGAACAGACAGCGCAACAACAAAACAAGAGCGGCTGGTTATTAACATTGGATTATCCATGTTATTCAACCGTCATGAAATACCTTGAGAATCGCGAATTGCGCGAGCGTGTGTATGAAGCCTATGTCACACGTGCCTCAGATCAAGGACCCACAGCGTCGCAGTGGGATAACTCTCAGGTCATGGACGATATCGTAAAAATTCGTCATGATTTAGCGAATTTATTAGGGTTTCCTAATTTTGTTGAATACTCGCTCATAACCAAAATGGCAAAAAAACCAGAACAAGTCCTGACGTTTTTAAATGATTTGGTCACAAAATCAAAATCATTTGCAGAGCATGAAATGCAAGAATTGCGTGAATTTGCAAAATCACTCGATCAAATCGAAAATCTAGAAGCATGGGACTTAGCGTATTACAGTGAAAAATTGCGTGTGACAAAATACGCGGTTTCACAAGAAGAATTACGCGCTTACTTTCCGCTCGACAAAGTCTTGGATGGCATGTTCATTGTCATGAATCGTTTAATGGGCATCAAAATTAAGGAACGCACCGATGTCGATACGTGGCACTCCCAAGTTAAATTTTTTGAAGTGTATGATCGCGATGATCATTTGCGCGGGTATTTTTATACCGACTTTTTTGCGCGGCCTCATAAACGTGATGGAGCGTGGATGGATGAATGCCGCACTCGTCAACGCTTAGCGGATAATACGTTGCAATATCCCGTGGCATTTTTGACCTGTAATTTTACTCGTCCCTTAGACGATAAACCTGCCTTGTTAACCCATGATGATGTGCAAACTGTTTTTCATGAATTTGGTCATTGTCTTCACCATTTGTTAACGCAAGTAGATTACTCATCACTCTCTGGCATGAATGGTGTGCCCTGGGATGCGGTGGAATTTCCAAGTCAGTTTTTCGAGCATTGGTGTTGGAATCAAGAAGCTCTCACTTTGATTTCTGCACACGAAAAAACCGGCGAATCGCTGCCAGAAACGCTTTATAACAAATTAATTGCTGCGAAAAATTTTCAAGCTGGTATGCATATGTTGCGTCAACTTGAATTCGCTTTATTTGATTTTCGCCTGCATTTAGAATTTGATCCAAATAAACGTGCGCAAGTACAAACGATTTTAGATGAAGTACGTAATCAAGTTTCTGTTGTACCAACACCTGCTTTTAATCGTTTTCAGCATAGTTTTTCGCATATTTTTGCGGGTGGTTATGCTGCTGGTTATTACAGTTATAAATGGGCAGAAGTATTATCCAGTGATGCATTTTCACGTTTTGAAGAACAAGGTGTTTTTGATCCGATTGCCGGGAATGATTTTATGAAAACTATTTTAGAACAAGGCGGAGTGTATGAACCTCTCGACCTATTTATTCGATTCCGCGGGCGCGAACCCAAAATTGATGCTTTGTTGCGACATAGTGGGTTAATATAACTCCCCACACAAAGATGAGGTGAATTAATGACTACTATTAGACGCCATCCCAAAGCGCTTCCTTTTCTATTTTTAACTGAAATGTGGGAACGATTTGGGTTTTACATGGTTCAGGGCATGTTAGTGCTCTACATGACCAAAGCATATGGATTTTCGGATGACCAAAGCTACACTGTGGCAGGCATGTTTACTTCGCTGGCGTATATCTCGGCAATGGCGGGTGGATTCATTGCTGACCGATTGCTGGGGTTCAAAACATCGATTGTCATGGGTGGAATTTTTCTTTCTTTAGGTTATGCGTTACTTTCAACGTTAATACCTCATTTATTTTATCTGGGCCTTGCGACTGTCATTGTGGGTAATGGTTTATTTAAACCAAATATTTCCAGTTTGTTAGGCGCACTTTATGAACCTGGTGATTCAGCGCGTGATAGCGGCTTCACTATTTTTTACATCGGCATCAATTTCGGTGTGTTACTTTCAGGCGCATCTGGAACAATTCAAGAATATTTAGGCTGGCATGCTGTATTTGGTTTTGCAAGTGTAGGCTTGCTCGTTGGCTTGTGTACTTTCGCCATCGGCATGAAATGGGGAAACATGCATAACGTAACAGATCATTTACTCAAAAATAGAAGTCTGTTTTTACGTCAGCCCATGATCATTCTCTATTGTCTTCTGACCATTGGTCTCTTAAGTTTCTCACTGCACAGTCATCTTTTAGGAAAATGGTTGCTGCCGACAGTCGGTGTGTTTTTATTAATTTTTATGTTTACACTTGCATTTCGTCAAGACAAAGAGAGCTGCAATCAATTAATCACATTGAATATTTTAATTATCAGTTCCGTGGTCTTTTGGATGTTGTTTTGGCAAATATTTTTTTCGGCAAATTTATTTATTGATCGCATTGTTGATAAACATATTTTTGGGATCGATATGCCAACAACGTGGTTTTATACCTTAGAAAGTATTTTTATTATTTTGCTCGGTCCTCTATTTGCATGGTCATGGCAAACTCTAAATCGCAGTGAAAAAAATCCCACACCTTTTTCGAAATTTGTAGTCGCTATATTTTGTGTAGGCTTAGGATTTTTAACGCTCACCATCAGCACGTATTATCCGACAGCAAACCATCTTGTTAATCCATTATGGATTGTATTGTCTTATTTGCTCATCACCATAGGTGAATTGTTATTGTCACCGATTGGATTATCTGCAGTCACACTATTATCACCGCCTCGTCTTACTGGCTTGATGATGGGCATTTGGTTTTCGTCACTGGGATTTGGAGGCCAATTTGGTGGACTATTAGCAAAAATGTCCAGCATTCCGGATACCGATAAAAATGTAATCTCACAGTTACCCATTTATCGCGCTGCGTTTTTAGATTATACGCTGATTGCATTTGGGGTCGTTATTGTCTTGTTTTTGTTATCAATTATTTTAAAAAAGGGAATGGAGTCTAGATGACGATGTTTGTTCAAGTCGAAAACTTCCCTGTCAAAAACTGTTATAATTAATACTGTGTCAATCAGTCCGAATAAAAGGAGTGAGCGAGCGTGTTTGACGCAGACCGCCCTATTATCAAAAGTGAACAAGATCGACTTGGTCGATCTGTTTTCGCTAAGTATTTGGCTCGCTGTATTCTTGATCATAAAAACCCTGATAGTTTTGTCATTGGATTGTATGGTGGATGGGGAACTGGAAAAACATCCATTATCAATCTTACCCTGGAAGAACTTCATCTCGCCGCAAGCAACATGCTGGATGAAGAAAAACCCGTCATACTGAATTTTAGTCCCTGGAGTTACTCAGGACAAAATCAATTAATTTATAGTTTCTTTCGTCGACTCTCTTCTGAAATTCGTCATTCACCTTACATCGAAAAAGCAGAAAAAATTATTCAATTGCTTGAGTTGTATATTTCCTTTTTTACACATCAACCTATTCCCAAAGCATTTCGACCTAAACACACGATGATGACAAAATTATCCAAACCACGCCTTACAAAAGAAGAAGCGTTTGGTTGGGAATCAGGACGCGATTTGACGCAAGTGAAGCAAGAATTAAATGAATTGCTTCGCAAGCAAAAACACAAAATCATTATTTTTATCGATAACATTGCACGCATTGAAGACACTGAAATCAATCAAATTTTTCAAATCGTCAAATCCATGGGCGATTATATCAATACGGTCTATGTCTTAACGATTGATAAAGAACACATTATCCAAGCTATGAACCGTATCCATGGTAGCGGTGGCGCTGAATATTTGGAAAAAATAGTTCAATTGCCTTTTGATGTCCCTGATATTTCTAAACAAGATGTAGAAAATATTTTACTCGACAAACTGCGTCAAGTGGTTGAGACCGTGCCAGAAAACATGTGGGATCATGAATATTGGGCTGATGTTTATTATTCAACTTTAAAATACTTCTTCAAAAGTTGCCGTGACATTACCCGTTATGTCAACACGCTTAATTTTGGTTTTGAGAGAGTCAAGGATCTCGTTAATCCTGTGGATTTTTTTGCGATCATAGCCATCGCCGTGTTCGAACCTCACGTTTTTTATGGCATTCGTGACAATAAAGATTTATTTACAGATTTCATTGCACACGTCTTCGAACAAGATCAGGAAAAAGTAATCGAAGATAAATTACGTTGCGATGAAATTTTAAGTCGTGCTGAACATATTCCAAATGAAATATTGCTGCAATTATTAATTTATTTATTTCCGCAATTACGCAGTATTTATGAATCGGCTGTCCCATTTTATCATAACGAAGAATTGGCGCGCCGCAATCGACGCATTTGCAGTGCCGAGTTTTTTGAAATTTATTTTCGCCTCTCTCTTCCGACAGGCAATATGTCTGAATCAGAAATGAATGCACTTGTTTCACTCACACATGATGAAGCATCCTTTGAACAAGCCATATTACGATTAAATAAAGATGAACGGATCTCACAATTCCTCGCTTTGCTGGATAGCGTTGCCGTTAACAAAATTAATATGACCGATATTGGCAATGTAGTAAAAGCGTTACTCAATAGCGCGGATCTTTTTCCAGAAGGTGCGTCCGATCCACTCACATTTAATACCCCCATGCACATTCATCGTATATTGCATCAACTTTTAAGAAGGCTTGATACGGCAGAAGAACGATTTGACATTTTTCGTGAAGCGATAAAAAAAGCAACCATGAGTATTTATATTTTAGTTCATGAGCTTCGCTTCCAGGCAAAAGAACATATCGAATCGGAAGATACATTTATTCCACTTGATCAACGTGATTTTACAACTGAACAAGTAGGCATATTACAGAAATTAACCGTAGAAAAAATTCTCTATTGGTCTGAAATTGGCAGGCTAGCTGAGCATCCCAAACTATTAGACATTCTTTATGCCTGGAAAGAATGGGGTGCTGAAGACGAATGTAAACGGTTTGTGGCGCTGATGGTCCAAGAAGACAAAGGATTGATTGCATTTTTATGCAGTGCATTGAAAGAACCTATTCAACAAGCCATAACCCTATTGGCTAAAAACCCTGACTGGGAAAACGGATTGCGTCATATTAAAGATTTCATTTCAATCGACATGATTGAATCACACGCCAAACTGATGTTTGAAGATCCTTCATTTGAAAAATTACGTGAGAATGAGCAATTAGCTATTTTGATTTTCCTGGATCTTATTCATGCAGATACGGTAAAAATCATTCCAAACACATCGGCTTAAACACTCCGTCATTCCCGCGAAAGCAAAAACGACCATGATTTTTTTTAGCACTTAATCTATGACGTTAAGCCCTAGTATGTTACCCTTTTCACAAATTCATGCCCTGCATGCCAAGAGACAATGGAATGTTAAAAATAGCTATCAAAATTACTGCGTTTTTTATCCTATTTTTCCTAATAACTATTCGCGCTGATGCGCTTGATATTCCTTTTCAATTACCTAATGCATTTGATCCAGGACAAGCACAAAAAAACATCCAGATGGAAACGGTTAGGCAAAAAACAAAAGCGTCTCCTTTGCTTGAAAATAAAGTGAAACCCCACGCTCCAATTCCAGGCGCAGAAAAAATACGTTTCAAATTAAATAAAGTGATCATCAGAGGTAATACTGTTTTTACCACTAAAACGCTGCAAGCTATTTTCTCATCCTCGTTAAATAAAACCATTTCGGTGGCTGATTTACAATCGCTGATTCAACAAGTCACTGTGTATTACCGAAACGCGGGATATATATTATCACGCGCCCTTTTACCACCTCAGAAAATTGATAATGGAGTCGTTAGAGTAGACATCATTGAGGGATTTATTAACACCGTGACGGTCACTGGAAAGCCGGGGGGAGCTCGAAAATTAATTGAAGAATATGGTCAGCATATTGCTGAATCCAGGCCATTAAAAATATCCGTTATGCAACATGAAATGTTATTAGCGAATGATTTACCAGGCATTACGGTAAAGGCATTGATTTTCCCGTCAAAGACAACGCCGGATGCGGCTGATTTAACGTTAGTGGCCGATAACAAATTGTTTTCCGGCAGTATCGAGCAAAATAATTATGGCACTCGGTATTTAGGACCTATTCAATCTTCCGTGGCTTTTGCAGCAAATTCTATTTTTGTAGCCGGTGATACAACAGGCGGAAATATTACGGTGACGACGAAAGAAAGTGAAATGCAATATTACAATCTTTATCATTCAGAACCTTTAAACAGTAAAGGTTTAAGCTTCACAATTGGAACCAGTTACACTGCAACCCAGCCTCAGTTTTTATTAACGCCAGTGGACATCGTCGGCCTGAGCGCGTCCTTTTATGGTAGTTTAAATTATTCATTGATTCGTTCTCGCGAACAAAATCTATCCTTGCATGCCACTGCAAATTATCAAAATGTGACGTCTACTATTTTGGCGACACCACTTTATCAAGATCGAATCCGCTCACTCGACTTAGGTGCTATTTATGATACGACGGACCGCTTAAATGGACTCGATAATTTAGGCGTTGATGTCATACAGGGATTTTCCATTTTGGGTGCACAACTGCATGCTGATCAATCACGGCCTAAAGGACAGTCTAGCTATACACGAATGACCGCTAATCTATCTCGGGTACAGCCGCTCTATAAATTTTTATCTTTGTACACGTCATTTTCAGGACAGTATTCATGCCAACCTTTACTCGCAACAGAACAATTTGGTGTGGGAGGATCTCTTTATGGGCGAGGCTATGGTCCGTCAGAAATTGTTGGCGATAAAGGTCTTGCTGGAAAAGTTGAATTACGCATGGATACACAACCTGAAAAGTATTTTTTACAAGCGGTCGAGTATTATATTTTCTATGATGCAGGCGGTACTTGGAATCGAGATACCGTAAATACACCCGCAAGACAAGATCTAACTTCAACCGGTGTTGGATTACGTTTAGTTTTCACTCCAGCAGTGTCTGGCGAGCTTTATATCGCTAAGCCATTGAGTCGTCAGGCAACGACACTCACTCCTCTTGATCAAAATCCACAACAAGCCAGAGCCTTTTTTCAGCTTATTGCAAGAGTCTAATTTTATTCAAAAAAATACTCTTATATAATGTGGATTTTTTCCATTCATGTCCTATACTTTTAGTGTAAATAAACAATACGTTAATTATCGAAGCGATGAATACTCATGGAAACAACCAGAATGAGGAAAGAGCTTCACAGTCGGGAAGACACGTACGAGAAACCATAAAACAGGGATTGGTTTTAGCGTTGTGTTTTCTGTTGTCCTTTTTTTCAATCGATGTAATCGCAAATCCAACAGGCGGTCAAATTTCTGCAGGGAATGCAACCATCTCGAGTCCTGATGCCAATACCGTTTTAATTAATCAAGCCAGCGATAAAGCAGTTATCGACTGGAGATCTTATAACATCGCCACGCAAGAAAAAACACAATACGTACAACCTTCATCACAATCCATTACGCTCAATCGAATTGATCCAGCCAATGGTGCATCCATTATTCAAGGCGCCATTATCGCGAATGGAAAAATTATTTTGCTTAATCCCGCTGGAATGTTATTTACGGGAACAGCAAGAGTTGATGTCGCCGGCTTGCTCGCCACCACAGCAAATATTACTAATCTTGATTTCATGTCAGGTAATTTTCATTTTGTGCAATCGCCTTTATGGAATGGTGCGATTATCAATAACGGAACAATTACGATACACAATGAAGGCCTCGCTGCATTAGTCGCTCCCGGTGTTGAAAACAATGGCGTGATTATTGCAAGATTAGGAAAAGTTATTCTGGCTTCAGGAACAGAATACACCATCGATTTTTATGGTGATCAAATGATTCAGTTTGGTGTTAATTCTGAAGTATCAAAACCAGCAATCGCACCCGATGGACGTACTTTAAGTTCAGCCGTTAGTAATACCGGCACGATCATTGCTGATGGCGGAAAAGTTTTATTAACGGCAACAACCGCAAGTGATGTGTTAGATCATGCAATTAATATGTCAGGCCGTATTGAAGCTAACTCTGTCAGACAACAAGGTGGTTCCATTATTTTGATGGGTGGTAACAATGGCAGTGTAAATGTCTCTGGCAAAATGGTTGCGATGGGCAAACATCACGGACAAACCGGTGGCTCCGTTACGGTTACAGGTAACACCGTTTTATTAACTGACAATGCCTATATCAATGTGTCAGGTCAGTCAGGCGGTGGCTCTATCTTCATTGGTGGTAATGCACATGGCGCCGGACCTTTGCCAAATGCCGACTATACGTATGTTGGTCCTAATACCCAAATTTTAGCGAACGCATTAAATAATGGAAATGGAGGAAACGTTGTTGTCTGGTCAAATCTCGGGACTGATTTTTATGGCATGATTGAAGCGAAAGGTGGATTGACGAGCGGTAATGGTGGCTGGGTTGAAACATCAGGTGAATATTTAGATGCGTCAGGTTCTGTTTCTACATTTGCATCGAATGGAACAACGGGTACATGGTTACTGGATCCGGCTAATGTCACGATTAGCACCACTGATGCAAATTATACGGATATCAGCAATACATTTACCCCGAATTCAGGCGCTGCTACTGCAACCATCAATGCCGCAACATTAGTGGCTGATCTCGTCAACAATAATATTATCATTACAACCACAAACACAGGTACGGATGGCGGCCAGGTAGGCAATATTACCGTTTCAAGTGCAATCAACTGGGCATCCATTAAAAGCTTAACGTTAACCGCAGCTAATAATATTGCGATTAATGCAGCTATTTCTGATTCGGCTGCAGGTACTTTAATATTAAATGCCGCAGGAGCTGTAACACAATCCGCTCCTATTGGCGGCTCACTCGCATTACAAAACATTGGAGCTGGAACAACAACCCTATCACAAACAAATACCTATACTGGAACAACAACAATTACTGGCGGCACGGTCAATGTCACATCTACAACTGGATTAGGATCAGGTAGTGGTGCGATTAGTGTTGCTACAGGTGCAGTATTAAATATTAATTTCGGTGCAACAGGATCATTAAGCAATACAGGCGCTATTACAATTAATGGCACAGGCCTTACTACTGGCGGAGCATTAACAGGCTCTGACACAGTCGGAACAGATACATTAAGCAATGCAATTACGTTAGGCGTTGCAACGACAACTGATTCTATTGGCGGTACGGGTGCATTAACGTTAAGTGGTATCATCAGCGGCGGTGGTCTTGCCGATACGTTTACGTTAGCGGGCGGTAACACGAGCACTATTTCACTGACAAACGCGGCTAACACGTATACCAGCACTACAACAATTATCGGTGGAACCGTCAATGTTAATAAACTGGCTAACTCATCAGCTACCAGCTCACTGGGTAGTCCTGCAGCTGCACAAGGAACAATTACAATTAGCGGCAACTCAACATTATCTGATACCAACTCTGCTGGAAATGACACGACCAATAGAGCCATAACTGTTGGCTCAGGTGGTGCGACACTTCAATCAACTAATTCCACCCATACAGTCACTTTTACTGGTGGTATCAGTGGCGGCAATGCACTGACACTTGCAGTTAATCCAGGAAATATTACTGTCTCTACAACAGCCATCAGTGGAACAGGTACCAGTTTAACTGTCACAGGAAGTGGTTCAGGTATTGCCGATCTTACTATCGCAAGCGCATATACAGGAAACACAACAGTCAGTAGCGGCGAATTGGAGAATGGTGTGAATGCTGCATTACCAATCACGTTACTGACCGTCAATGGTGGTATTTATAATTTGAATGCTTTCACACAAACGGTAGCAGGTTTGGCAGGAACGGGGGGAACTGTTACTAATACAGGGGGAGCCAAAGTACTAACGATCAATGGCAATACAACTAATGCTTACTCCGGCGTCATTACAGCAACAACGCCTGCGAATATGGCAATCACCTATTCTGGAACAGGCACCGAAACATTTTCTGGAAATAACACGTATACAGGCGCAACCACTGTAAGCTCAGGCGATTTAACGATTGGTAGCACAACTGGATTAGGCGGTTCTGGTGCGACAGGAAGTGCGACATCAGTCGCAACGGGTGCAGTTTTAAATATTAATTTTGGTGCGACAGGAACTTTAGCAGATACCAATACCATTACTCTCAATGGAACAGGTCCTAGCGGAGGTGGTGCATTAGCGGGGTCAGACACAGTCGGAACAGATACACTAAGCAATGCAATTACGTTAGGCGTTGCATCGTCAACTGATTCCGTTGGCGGTACGGGTGCATTAACGTTAAGTGGTATCATCAGTGGCGGTGGTGCAGCCGATACATTTGCATTAGCAGGCAGCGGCACGGGTATTATTTCACTGTCAAACACGGCTAACACATATACCAGCGCAACAACTATTACTAGCGGAACCGTCGATGTCACAGCACTGGCTAATTCAACGGCTAACAGTTCACTGGGTAAACCTGCCGCTGCACAAGGAACCATTACAATCAGTGGCGGCGCAAAGTTATCTGATGCCAACTCTGGAGGAACTGACACGACAAATAGATTAATCTCTGTTGGTCCAAGCGGTGCGACACTTCAATCAACTAATTCTGCCCACGCGGTCACTTTTACTGGCGGTATCAGTGGCGGCAATGCAGTGACACTTGCAGTTAATCCAGGAAATATAAACGTTACTACAGTAGCTATCAGTGGATCAGGTACGAGTTTAGCTGTCACGGGCAGTGGTTCAGGTATCGCCGATATTACAATAGCAAGCACTTATACAGGGGCCACAACGGTCAGTAGTGGAGAATTAGAGAATGGTGTGAATGCTGCAATACCGACAACGTTATTAACCGTCAATGGCGGTACTTATAATTTGAATGGCTTCACACAAACGGTAGCAGGCTTGGCGGGAACGGGTGGAACCGTTACTAATACAGCAGCATCAGCCAAAATATTGACAATTAATGGCAGCACCACCAATACATACGCCGGTGCCATTACAGCAACAACACCAGCAGATATGGCAATCACTTATTCTGGAACAGGCACTGAAACGCTAACAGGCAATAATACCTATACAGGCGCAACAACGGTAAGTTCTGGCACTTTATCCATTGGCAGCACAACCGGATTAGGTGGTTCTGGTGCAACAGGGAGTGCGACATCCGTTGCATCGGGTGCAGTTTTAAATATTAATTTTGGTGCAAATGGCACGCTCGCTGATTCCAACACCATTAGCATAATAGGAACAGGCATTAGTACCGGTGGTGCTTTAACCGGTTCGGATACGGTCGGAACAGATACTTTAAATAATGCAATTACACTAACAGGTACCACGGATATAGGTGGTGTCGGCAGTATGACATTAACCGGAAATATCACGGGCAACAATTCATTAACCAAAGTAGGTAGTGGAACCATTACACTCGCTCCAACAAGCACAAGCAGTAATAACAATGGCGCAGTGACGGTAAGCAATGGAACATTAACCATTGGTTCCATCTTTGGATTGATGAGCGCTTCAAGTACGACAGTTTCTTCAGGCGCAACGTTAAATTTTAATTTTAATTCCGCTTCCTCACTAACGCTCAATAATACAAATAATATCACTATCAACGGAACTGGAGTCAGTGCAAATGGCGCACTAACAGGCTCAGATACAGCAGGCGGCACTGACGCTGTAACGAATGCAATTATCTTGGGTTCTGCAAGTACGATAGGTGTTAACTCAAGTGCAAGATTATCATTAAGTGGCGGTATCACAGGTGCTGCACAGAATCTCACTTTAGTCGGCGCAGGTACAGGTACTGAAACTAACGCCATTGGCACAACAACCGGTTCAGTTACATTATCTGGAACGGGCACATGGATCCTGGCAGGCGCAAGTACTTATTCTGGCGGAACAACATTAAATTCAGGAACACTGAGTTTAGGAACGAATACTATCGGCAATATTACCAGTGGACCCGTCGGCACAAGTACATTGAACTTTAATGGAGGTACTATCACGGCAAATGTAGCAAGCCTTTCCGTTGCCAATCCTATCACAGTTGACTCAGGTGCCACAGGAACAGTCACCGCAACACTTGGCGGAACAAATAGTTTCACTCTAAGTGGAAATGTCACTTTTGATAAAACAGCCGATTTATTAAACGTCAACAATACTGCCGGCACGATTACATTAAGCGGTAATTTAATTGGAACAGGTACTGCAGCGACACCCATCTTACGATCAGGCAGCGGTGGATCACTTTCAATTAATGGCAGTAATAGTGGTTATGCCGGTGCGATTTCTTTATCGAATGGTACGTTAATTATTGGTAATGATAATGTAGATCCATTGGGTACAGGTGCATTGAATTTAAATGGCGGTACGTTACAAGCATCGGTCGCTGCTACAACCAATCCAGTAGTGAATACCATTACAGTCGATTCAACTAGCGCAGGCAATGTGACAACAATCTTAGCGGGTACGAATAGCCTTAACTTAAGCAGCAATCTTACATTCAATGTAAACTCTGACACGTTATCTGTTACCAATACAGGCGGCACAATTACCTTAGGCGGTAATTTAATTGGTACAGGAGGCGCAGCTGGTGCGATTTCACAAAGCGGCAGTGGAGGAACACTCTCTATAAATGGTTCCAATAGTGGTTATGCAGGTGCAATCACCGTTTCTAATGGCACTTTAATCATTGGTAATGACAACGTCGACCCATTAGGCACAGGTTCATTAACGTTAAGCGGTGGTGCATTACAAGCATCGACGGCAATTGATACTAATCCTTTAGTAAATGCATTAACCATTGGTGGAAGTACAGCAACGTCTACAATTAATGGTTCAAATGACATTACATTTAATCAATCCAGTGGCAATGCAGCATTTAACAGTGGCGATACCTTAAGTATTTCTGATTCAGCTACAACGACATTTGTTAGTAATTTAAGTGGTTCGGGTGCATTAAATCAAAGCGCTGGAACTGTCTCAATTAACGGATCTAACAGTGGTTATTCAGGTACGATTACTTTATCGAGTGGCATATTAAATGTCGGTAATGGTAATAGTGATCCATTAGGCACGGGTACATTAAACTTAAATGGTGGCACGATAGAAACGTCTGTTGGTTCTTCATCCTTTCCACTCGCTAATCCCATCACAGTGGATTCAGGTAGTGTAGGTAATATCACCGCAACAATCGGAGGAAGCAATCAATTTAGCTTTAATGGAAATATCACTTTTACCAAGAGCAGTGATAAGCTAATTAACTCAAATACTGCGACAACCTATTTTCAAGGCAATTTAATAGGCACAGGTACTGCTGCCGGTGCATTAGTTGAAAATGGCGTAAACGGTAATGGTTCCTCTCTTAATTTTCTCTCTAGCGACAACAGTGGTTATTCAGGCCCAATCACGATATCGAGCGGCACAATCCTTATTACTGCAGATAATCTAGATCCATTAGGTACGGGTGCATTAAATTTAAATGGCGGTGTAATACTAGGAAATGTGCCTGTAACAAGTAATCCAATCGTTAATCCTATTACAGTTGATTCAACCAATGTAGGTAATGTTACCGGAGCGATCGAAGGAGGAAATAGTCTCACTTTTACTGGCAATGTCACTTTTAACAAGAGCAGTGATACGTTATCGATTTTAAATTTTGGCGGCACAATTACTTTATCTGGTAATTTGATTGGCACAGGCACTGCGGCAGGTGCGATGACAGAAAGTGGTGGTAGTGGATCACTTGCTATTAGTGGATCGAACAGCGGATATGCGGGTGCGATTACAGTTTCTAGCGGGACGCTTATCATTAGTAATGATAATCTTGACCCGCTAGGCACAGGTAGCTTGACCTTAAATGGTGGAGCATTACAAGCATCGACTGCTGTTGTTACTAATCCATTAGTTAATGCATTAATCATCAATAGTGGAACTATTAATGGTTCCAATAATATTACGTTTAATCAACCCAGCGGTAATCCATCGTTTGTTGGCGGATTAAATATTTCTAATTCAGGTACGACAACATTCAGTGTTGCATTAACTGGTTCTGGTGGATTATCACAAAGTGCAGGTACGGTAATTTTATCTGGAAACAGCGGTGGTTATAGTGGTGGAGTGACCTTAAGCGGGGGTGCATTAGAAGCTAACAATGCATCGAATCCATTTGGTACTGGAACATTAACACTAAACGGCGGAACAGTTTCAGCAATCAATCAAGCAACCACATTAAGCAATAGCAGCTTCAGTGTTGGCCCAAGCGATGCAGCCGCATTCGGTGGTTCACAAAATATCACTATATCTAATGCAGGTATACTGAATAGCGGTAGCACATTGACGGTATCCAATTCTGGCACAACGACTTTTAATGGCACTCTTACTGGTGCAGGCGGAATAACATTATCCGGTGGTGGAATCATGGCGCTCTCTGCTGGATCCAGTTTAAATACTTATAGCGGTACAACTAGTATTACTTCAGGCACATTACAACAAGTCACCAATGCAAATTCATTACCCTTAGACAGTGCAATCAGTTTAGCTAATGCCGCCACC
>Ga0207068_1168_pt1 | contig 18669 bp, 10 predicted proteins | sample Alteio_BWMinCont_23_FD_153475 | JGI IMG/M metagenome (GOLD analysis project Ga0207068, IMG submission 153475) | Enriched cells from forest soil in Barre Woods Harvard Forest LTER site, Petersham, Massachusetts, United States -... | ecosystem: Environmental > Terrestrial > Soil > Temperate forest >... | reverse complement strand
ATATACCAAAGAGCGGTAATTTTATTACAAAGTTCGATAATGGGCTTGATTCCATAATATATTCTACGCTTTTTGGATCAGGCAAGGGGGTGCCGGATATCTCACCAACGGCTTTCCTGGTAGATAAATGTGAAAAAGTATATATTTCAGGATGGGGAGGAGAGCTTTTTTATCCCTCTCTAAGCAAGCTGCACAAGGTTCTGGATATGCCTATTACCCCAGATGCATTCCAAAAAATAACAGTTGATTCATCAGATTTTTATGTTTCTGTTTTTGAAAAAAACCTGGATACAATATTATACGCCTCCTATTTTGGTGGACCTTTGTCTGAAGAACATGTTGATGGCGGAACAAGCAGGTTTGATAAAAATGGAGTAATTTATCAATCTGTTTGTGGAGGTTGCGGAGGTAATTCAGATTTCCCTACGACACCTGGCGCCTGGTCAAGGACCAATGATTCAAAGTACCCTCAGCCAAATTGCAACAACCTGCTTTTTAAGGTCGATTTACTAATTCCAACGCTCAAAGCCGGCTTTATTGCTCCACAATATGGATGCCTTAATGTTACTTTGACTTTTAATAATACGAGCCTAAAGGCGACCAGTTTTATCTGGGATTTTGGTGATGGCACCCCCACATCGAATGCCGTTACGCCACAACATTATTATACCATTCCGGGTAATTATAATGTTACGCTTATTGCAATAAATCCAAATAGTTGTGAGGTGTTTGACACCTTTAGGAGTAAGGTAATTATATATAAGGATGCAAAAGCAAGCTTTGAAACCATAAAAGATACTTGCGGATTAACTGTGCAATTTAATCAGACAGGTGAAAGTAATACAACCAGTTGGGATTTTGGTGATGGTACTCATAGTACCTCATTTAATGGCAAACATACTTATGCAGTTCCCGGCATTTATACTGTGAAACTTTTAGTTGATTCAGGCACAAAATGTGTGGATAGTTTTATTCAGCAAATAAAGCTTACCGGGCTTCGAGCTAATTTCAGATATGATTACCAGGTCTGTTCGCCTCAAATACTTCAATTTACTAACCTCTCTGCTGGTACGGAGTTAAAATCACGATTATGGTATTTCCCGTTTGTGATAGAAGATACCGCTAACAATCCAACATTTGATTTTAAATCATCAGGTAATTATCTTGTAAGTCTCGTAATCCATGATTCTTTGGGGTGTAAGGATTCTATCTCACAGTCAATTATTATTAATGACAAACCTAAAGCGGATTTTAGTTATGAGAAGGATTCATGTGCGTTCAAAGCAACTTTCAAAAATCTTAGTTTAAGTTCAAAATCAATCCATTGGGATTTTGGCGATGGAAGCACTTCAAATGCAGATAGTGTGGTTCATACATATAATAAAGACTCTACATATACGATAACCGTAATTGTGGATTCTGGTTATGCCTGTGCAGATACCACCAGGAAAACAATTGTCTTTTCGCACCCAAAAGCAAATTATGGTTTTAGCATTGATACATGTACGGGGATAGTTCAGTTCAAGAACAAATCAACGGGCGCCAAAACGTATTTATGGAAATTTAATAATACAGATACTAGTTCGCTTCAAAATCCAAATTTTACCTTTAGTAATAAGGGTCAATATCCTGTGAAACTCATTGTAAGGTCCAGTTCAGGTTGTATAGACAGTTTCACTTTTGTTATTCCAATTGATAAAGATGCAGGGCACAGAGCACACATTCCGAATATCTTTACCCCAAATGGAGATTTGTACAACAATAAATTTGTGATTGACAGCTTATCTCCATGTTATACCTATGAGCTTTGGATCTACAACAGATGGGGCCAGGAATTATATCACCAGATTGGCAATTCATTGGCTTGGGATGGCTATTACAATCATAAATTAGTGCCTGAGGGCGCTTATTATTGGGTGTTTAAAGGGCAAGTTGAAGGAAGGCTTGAAGGTGCAGTTACGGTGATATATTAATAATATAAAGCTAATACTATGACTAGAGATGAACTTATAAAAGAAATATTCAAATTAAGTGTTGAAGATCGTGAATTTCTTGTTCATGAAATATGGGCCAGCATTGGCATAGATATGGAGTATTTTTACGATATTGAAAAGCAAGTAGATAAAGATACCCATACCTTGAGAGAAGAAGCCGAATATAAAAATGATCCAATGTTCAAATTCTGGAAAGGGGTCAATGAAAAGCTTAGTGATGGGCCTGATGAACTTAGCCAGGAAGTAAAAGGTATGCTTGATGAAAGAATGGCTGCGGTTGAAAATGGAACTGCAGTTATGTATGATTGGTTGGAGCTTAAATCTAAATATGATAAGCTCGTAAAGAAATGAGAGGACTGTAACAGTCCTTAAATTTGCAGACAGGGATATCGAAGAAATAATTGCTTGGTATAACTTTAAAACTGAAAATCAATCAGAAAGATTTTTAGAAGAATTATATTCATTTTTTAGTTTGATAAATTATTTCCCAAAGTCATTCAAGATCGTTTTTAAAAAGCACAGAGAGTGCAGCTTGGTTATATTTCCTAATAATATTTATTATTATATTAAAAATGATAATGTTTATATAATTGCTGTTATTCACTATGCCCGCAATCCAAATGCGTGGAAAAAGAGAATTGGAAAGAGGAAATGAAGTATAAATAAGGATTTTTTGAAAATTCTCACATCCCCAAACTCTAAAATAGTCTTATTTCCCCCTACCTTTGCACCCAAATTTTTAGCAATTGTCTTACAAAGTATATCCTAATTTAGATCTTACCGAAACAGCACGCAATATCCTGCAATTCTGGAAGGAGGAAAAGATATTTGAAAAGAGTATTGAAAATCGTGAAGGAGCAAAACCTTTTGTGTTTTTTGAAGGTCCTCCATCGGCCAATGGTATGCCAGGCATTCACCATGCACTAAGTCGTGCCTTAAAGGATATTTTTTGTCGGTATAAAACTTTGCAAGGCTTCCAGGTACATCGTAAAAGTGGATGGGATACACATGGACTCCCTGTTGAACTCCAGGTTGAAAAAAGACTTGGATTAAAAAAGGAAGATATCGGTGTTAAAATTTCCGTCGCTGAGTATAATGAGGAGTGCCGCAAAGATGTAATGAAATTTACGAATGTATGGGAAGATTTAACAGATAAATTGGGTTACTGGATAGATCAGAAAAATCCATACATCACTTATGAAAAAAAATATATTGAGACTCTTTGGAACCTGTTGAAACGATTGTATGATAAAGACTTATTATACAAAGGATATACTATTCAGCCATACTCTCCGGCTGCAGGTACCGGTCTTAGCTCTCATGAATTAAACCAGCCCGGTACTTATCGCGATGTTAAAGACACTTCTTGTGTGGCGCAGTTTAAAATAATTGGCGCCGAACACGATTATATCTTGGCTTGGACTACAACTCCCTGGACTTTACCTTCTAATACTGCACTGGCAGTGGGAGAGAACATAGTTTATGTCAAAGTCCACACTATCAATCCCTATACTTTTGAGCATATAAATGTTATCATGGCAAAAAATGTGTTCGCAGATTTTTTTGCAGTTTCAAAAGGAATATCAGGTAAAGATTTAAAGCCTGGCGATCATCATCATATTTCGGGTGGTTCGGTGGTTGAATGTGGAAATTTCATACAAACGCTTGATGCTGAAAAGCTCAGCCCAAAACATGAACCTTTTTCTCAAAGCGATACTTTGCCGGAACCTGGTTTTGATTTGGGAGATTTTACCAAACTGATACCAACCGAAGAAATCCTAAAAAGCAAGTTGACTTTTCAACAGAAAATAGATCATTGGTTTATTCTTGAAGAAATAAAAGGGAAGGACCTTGAAGGTATTCGTTTTGAGCAATTAATGCCTTATGTGCAGCCAGATGGAGATGCTTTCAGGGTAATAATTGGTGATTTTGTTACTACTGATGAAGGAACTGGCATTGTACATATTTCACCAACATTTGGCGCTGACGATATGCGGGTAGCCTTAAAAAATGATGTACCTGCATTAACAGTTCCCGATCCCGCAAATCCGAATAAGCAAGTTCCTTTGGTAGATCGTCTGGGCAGGTTTGTTAGTCAGGTCACCGACTATGCCGGCAGAGCTGTGAAAGATTTTTGGGATGAACCTGATTATCAAAGTGTAGATGTTGATATCGTTATCAAATTGAAAAAAGAAGGCAAATGTTTCCGAAGTGAGAGATTTGAACATACATATCCGCATTGCTGGCGAACCGATAAGCCAATATTATATTATCCGCTTGAAGCATGGTTTATAAGAACTACGGCATATAAGGACAGGATGATAGAATTAAATAACACGATAAACTGGAAACCTGCTTCTACCGGAACTGGACGATTTGGCAACTGGTTGGAGAATATGGTTGATTGGAATTTATCCCGTTCTCGTTTTTGGGGAACTCCACTTCCGATTTGGAGTACCGAAGATGGTGCTGAGTCCAAATGCATTGGATCAATTGAAGAACTTAAATTAGAAACAGAAAAAGCAATTGAGGCCGGATTAATGAAAGATAGCATTTCTGATGACTTTGATCTTCACAGGCCTTATGTTGATGACGTAATCCTGGTTGCTAGCGATGGCAGGGCGATGAAAAGGACTCCGGATGTTGTAGATGTGTGGTTCGATTCAGGAGCAATGCCGTACGCCCAATGGCATTTTCCATTTGAGAATATGGAAACCTTTGAAAAGAACTTCCCGGCTGATTTTATTGCTGAAGGGGTTGATCAAACCAGGGGTTGGTTTTTTACGCTTCACGCCCTTGCTGTAATGCTATTTGATAGCGTTGCTTATAAAAATGTTGTTTCGAATGGGCTTATTCTAGATAAAAATGGGGTAAAAATGAGTAAAAGGCTCGGTAATATTATTGATCCTTTTAGTGCATTGGAAACTTATGGGGCTGATGCTACACGTTGGTATATGGCCTATAATAATCCACCATGGGACAATATGAAATTTGACCTTGAAGGGATTGATGAAGTTCGTAAAAAATTCTTCGGCACGCTTCATAATGTCTATTCATTCTTTGTGTTATATGCCAATATAGATAATTTCAGCTATGCTGAAGAAGCTATCCCGATTGCAAAAAGACCTGAAATTGACAGATGGATTATTTCCCTGCTTCAATCTTTGATTGCAGACGTTGAGGCAAGTATGGATGATTATGAACCAACAAAAGCTGCCAGGAGCATTCATGAATTTGTAATTGAAAACCTAAGTAATTGGTATGTAAGGCTTTGCCGCAGAAGATTCTGGAAAGGAGAATATACAGATGATAAAATTTCTGCATATCAAACTTTATATGAATGTCTTGAAACTGTGGCGAAATTATCCTCTGCAATTGCACCATTTTATTCAGATCAGCTTTTTAAAGATTTGAACTTGGTTACAAATCGAGATAAAGCAGAATCAGTACATTTGAGTGACTGGCCAAGTCCTGACTTAGATGCAATTGACAAAGATCTTGAAGAACGCATGGCGATGGCCCAGCAAATATCTTCCCTGGTTTTATCACTTCGTAAGAAACATAAAATAAGGGTTCGGCAGCCTTTAAATAAGATAATGATACCTGTACTTGATCCGAAAATGCAGCATCAGTTGGAGGATATCAAAGATCTAATACTATCGGAGGTGAATGTCAAAGAATTGCAATTTCTTACAGATACTACAGGTATTCTTACTAAAAAAATAAAACCTGATTTTAAAAAGCTCGGACCAAAATTCGGGCCTAAAATGAAAGAAGCACAGCAAGCCATATCCCAAATGGGTCAAAAAGAAATTTTAGAACTTGAAACTAATCAGGTATATACTCTTGTTATTGGCGCTATGGAATACCCTATTTCACTCGAAGACGTAGAGATATTGTCGGAAGACATCCCGGGATGGTTGGTTGCATCGGCAGGTAAGCTAAGTGTGGCGCTGGATATCACACTTAACGCTGAGCTTGTAAATGAAGGAACAGCTCGGGAATTAGTGAATAGGATACAGCAAATTCGTAAAAATAAGGGATTTGAAGTTACGGATCATATAGCTGTCCATATCCAAAATGACCCTGAAATCGCCGATGCCGTGAATCAATTTAAAGATTATATTTGCACCGAAATTTTAGCAGATGATTTTTCTTTGGAAGAGGGGCTGAACGGGGATTCAGAAAAGGTTGAAATTGACGAAAGGACTATTTTAATATCTATTGAAAAACTATAACTATGGGTAAAAAAGCTACACAACGCGAGCAGACAAGGTACAGTGATGAAGAATTGGTTGAGTTTAGAGAGCTTATACAAAGTAAGATTGAAAAGGCCAGATCAGAGCTTGAATATCTTCAGGATGCCATAAAAAGTCCTGGTGAAAATGCTACTGATGATACTTTTTCTGCTAATAAACTTATGGAAGATAATTCTATAAGCACTGAAAAAGAGCACATGAGCCAACTTGCAGAACGTCAGAGGAAATTTGTTAAAAACCTCGAAGATGCTATGATGCGAATTGAAAACAAAACTTATGGCATCTGCAAAGAAACAGGAAAACTAATTAGCAAGGAAAGACTACGCGCAGTGCCACATACTACTTTGAGCATGGAAGCCAAATTAAAACAACCCAAATAGCAATTGACTGAAGAAACGCCCGGCACAATTGAGGAAACAATCCTTACTGAAGAGGTTGTGCCACAAATCCATAAGCCTTCACAGATAGATTATTTTGGGCCAATCACGCTCATTATTTTGGTCTTGCTTCTTGATCAGCTCCTAAAACACTGGGTTAAAACGACCATGTTTTTAGGCGAAGAACGTACCTTGTTTGATGGGTGGGGCAAAATCCATTTCGTTGAGAACAATGGCATTGCATTTGGTGGTCATTTGCCGGGAGCATTAGGCAAGTTAGCGCTTACCAGTTTCAGGATTTTGGCAGCGGCAGGCATTTTCTGGTACCTGATGAAACTTATTCAAAAAGGGATTTCAAAAGGTTTGGTGTATTCAGGGGCTCTCGTATTTGCAGGAGCCACAGGCAACATAATTGATAGTATATTTTACGGTGTCTGGTACAAAAACATCAACAACTATGATGGAGGCTATTTCTTCGGTCAGGTGGTTGATATGCTGTATTTTCCAATACTAAGAGGCCATTTCCCAAGTTGGGTACCCATGATAGGCACACATCCTTACGAGTTTTTCAGGCCTGTTTTTAATCTCGCAGATAGTTCTATTACCTGTGGGATATTGCTCATTATCCTTTTCTTCAGGAAGTCTTTGAAGGATCTGTAGAGCAGTATTGAGTATTGAGAAGTTAGTATTGAGTTAGGAATCCATCATCTGTGCGCGTCATTGCGGTGTAGCATTTGAGGCACGAGAATGTGGAAACCGCAATCTCCCCAAGGCAACGTATAGGAGAATCTAAAAAGTGCTTTTTGCGCTAGGGCCGAAAGCCTCAGAGTCCACTACGTGAGACTCTTAGGGAAATATTTTCTGTGCTAACATCATGGATCCGAACATTCCAGTTTAGCGTACTCAATACCCACTACTCAATACTCTAATCCCCCTACCAGTGCACTATATTCAAATAGTCTAATTCAAAGGCTAATGAGCCAAAGAATAGTACCAGGTATAATATATGATGGTAAAACTTAAGTTTTTCGGCATTGAATATCTTTGAAACAAAGATTGTGGCTGGTAATACAATCAACTGCATATAAAGGAGTTTACTGCCCGAAATGAATGGGCCGGCCAACGCAGAGATAACAAAATATCCCAAAACAATTAAAACAAGTCTTCTATGCTTCACTATTTTAAATTCCCTGTCCTGCTGAAGTGACATATAGCCATATATTACCAAAATAAGCAGATAAAGCAACATAAGTTCTTGCATTAGGGAAATATCAATGGCAAATTTTGTGTTGATATAAAAATGCATTTCAAGGAAATATAAGTAGTCTTGCAAGTTGCCAAAGTAATAGATACCCACCCCGATAAAATAGTATGGTAAAATAAATCCTATGAGGATCAGGATGAGATCAGCGAAGGATAAAGATCTTAATAATAAACCTGTTATAATTACTAAAAGGAATAACGCAACTGGAAAATAGAACAACGAACCAATACTTAGAAACAAAGAAGTATAAAATATACTTTCCCGGCTAGTTTCTTTGCCTGTAATCGCAAATAAGTTCATCATACTTAACAAAAGGAAGAACTGAGCAATAGTTTGCGCGCTACCTTCAATCCATTCGCCAAAAAGACTTGACAGCGTGATAAATACCATTGCAGGGATAAAAGAATTACGTACGAAAATGCTATTTGCAGTAAGTATGAAATTAAGGATAATAGCCTCCAAATAAATAAGAATTATATCACTCAGCTGCAGGGCGAAAACCGAGATATGGTTAGCTTTAATCCAATCAATTATATAGGGACTTAAAAAGGCACCTTCAGGTGGCTTTTCAAAAACAGGGTGCCATAGAAATAAACCGCGGAGCACAAAGGTATAAAGCAGTAGTAGAATATATACTGATGGTCTGTTATTCCTGAATAGACTAATAATCAACGTCTTTTACTTTTTGCTACCTGATTTTAAATGTCAAAATATCAATTGCAAATTACGGCAATAGTAGAATAAGAATTATTTATTTTTGATGGATATCAAAGTCTTAAAAAATTGTATTTTCGAGACAATATTAACTCCCCGTGTATTGAAAAGCATTATATCTAACTTATATTTAGTCTTTCTGTCATTATTTTTTTCAGCACATTTATGTGCTCAAAAGCTTGCCTATCAGACTACCATGCAAAAAAGCAAACCTTTTTTATTTATGGAAAACAAAGGTCAACTGGCAGATGAAAAGGGGAATGTTTTAAGTGATATAAAATATTATGCTAAAAGTAATGGCGTAAATATTTATTGTAAAAACGATAGGATTGCATTTGTTTTTACAAGGGTGAAGGAGCATAATAAATTGGAAAGTGCCAAGAGTGGAGGTTTAAGAACTTTCCAAAAGTTGTCAAATCAAAAAAACCACATTCCTGATTCAACCCAAATTGATGCCGCCCGTATTGAAATGCAGTTTGTAAATGCAAACCCTGTTGTTCAGGTTATTCAAGGTGATCAAGACTCCTATTTTGAGAACTATTACCTGGCACAATGTTCTAATGGCATCACAGCAAAGGGATTTAAACAATTAACATACAAAAACCTGTGGCCTAAAATTGATTTAGTTTTAAAAATCTCCCAGAATAATGGAATGGAATACTCCTTAATAATTTACCCGGGAGGAAATATAAAGGATATTCAATTTAGGTGGAATGGCGCTGATTTAAATTTTCAAAATAAGGAAATCATTTATAGCAATTTACTTGGGAATATAAAGGAAGCGGGAATAAATAGTTTCCTCAAAGAAACCAATGAGCAAATTGAAGTTAGCTATAATCGTTTGGGGGTAAGTGTTTTAGGTTTTAATGCTGTTAATTATGATCAAAATAAGGCACTTATAATAGATCCTGAACTAATCTGGGCTACCTATTATGCCGGTAGTTCAGGAGCTTATCCGAATAATTCAAGCAGTGATACATCTGGCAATATTTTTATTACAGGATTTACTCAAAGTACAAGTCTTATCGCCACAACAGGAGCTTATATGACTTCGGGCGGAAGTAGTGTAGATGTTTTTCTCGCAAAATTCAGTAAATCAGGTAAACTTCTTTGGGGTACATATTACGGGGGAGGGGGTGATGACTGGGGATATGGCGTTGCAACTGATATTTCCGGCAATGTATATATTACTGGAGCAGCCAACAGTCCTGGAATGGCGACTTCCGGCGCATATAAGACTTCATCTTCAGGGGGTTCTGATGCTTATCTTGCAAAGTTCAATACTTCAGGAAGCCTGATTTGGGCTACCTATTATGGAGGTAATGATTATGATGAGGGATATGGGCTCGCAACTGATCCTTCCGGCAACATATATATTACTGGCTTTTCTGCAAGTACCAATGGTATTGCGACTTCAGGTGCTTACCGGACGTCACCCGGCACCTATTATTTCGATGCATTCCTGGCAAAATTCAGCAGTTCAGGCAGTCTTCAATGGGGTACCTATTTCGGAGGCGACCAGGCTGATATTGGAAGTGGAATTAGCATTGATGCTTCCAGGAATATATTTCTTTTTGGTATTACAACAAGCAGTAATGGAATAGCAACCTCGGGGGCGTATAGAACTTCCTTTGCTGGTGGACAAGACGTTTTCCTGGCAAAATTCAGCAATTCTGGTAGTCTTAAATGGGCTACTTATTATGGAGGATCCGACCTTGAGTATGCCAAAGGAATAACTTGCGACGTTTCTGGAAATATATATATAACAGGAGGTACTACAAGCAGCAGTGGGATCGCAACAACAGGAGCGAACCAGGCATTAAATGCAGGATCTCTTGATGGTTTTATAGCGCAGTTCGCTAATTCAGGCTCATTAAATTGGGCAACCTATTATGGAGGCAGCAAAGATGATATGGCAACTGGAATCTGTATTGATGTTTTTAATAATATATACATTGCTGGATATACCTATAGCAGCGCGGGGATAGCCACATCATCAGCATATCAGACAACTTATGCTGGGAATGAAGATGCTTTCCTTGCAAAATTTACAAGTACAGGCAAATTTAGCATTGGAACATATTTTGGAGCCAGCGGCACTGACGTTAGCATTGGAACCAGCTTAGGTGATATGAGTAGCGTATATATTTTTGGAAATACATCCAGTACCAGCAATATAGCAACTTCTGGTGCATACCAGACATCCAGTTATAATTCAAATGAAGTTTTTGTGGCAAAATTCTTATTGTATTTTCAAAATGACGCAGGTATTTTGTCAGTTCTTTCTCCAAATACAAATACTTCGATTTGCGAGGGCTCTAAATCAATTACTGTGCAACTCCGTAATTTTGGGAGCCGAGAGCTGGATTCCGTAAAAATAAATTGGTCATTAAATGGCAAATTGCAAGTACCTTATAAATGGACAGGCGCTCTGGCGAAGGATAAAGATACGTTAGTAACTATCGGAACTTTCAATTTTAGTGCCGGAATTGATACTATAAAAGCTTGGACATCAATGCCAAATGGAAAAATAGATTCTGTGCCATTAAATGATAGTTCAAAGATATGTGATACAATTGTAGCTTACCCAACTCCCAATGCAGGAGGAAATAAATCAATATGCAAAGGAGATAGTATTAAGATTGGCGCATCATCTATTGGCGGACATTCATATTCATGGACTTCAAATCCATTAGGATATTCATCAACCCTAAATAACCCAACAGTAAAGCCTGCTGTTACAACAGTCGATTATTTAACAGAAACTACTGCAAAAGGTGGTTGTTCCAAAGTTGATTCAGTAAAAATTACTGTCAATCCTCTTCCGAATTTCAAGGCGACGAGTAGTCATACAATTTGTTCAGGTACCAATTTTAATATTGGAGGTTCTGGGGTTTCAGGAAATACATATAGCTGGAATTCAAAGCCTTCAGGGTTTAGTTCTACTTTTAGTAATCCTATAGTTTCACCTACTATTAATACGACATATTATTTAACCGAAACAATTAGCAATACCGGATGCTCGCAATCGGATACTACTTTTTTTTACGTATTACCTATTCCAACTGCGAATGCTGGTGGAAATAATACAATATGTTATGGTGTTCCAATTAACATTGGAATATCTGCCGTGAATGGGCATGCATATTTATGGACTTCAAATCCAAAAGGGTTTACTGCAAGTACAAGTAAATTAATTGTTAAACCTGTTCTTACAACGACATATTCATTAATTGAAACAATTACTGCAACTGGTTGTAGTAGTAGAGATTCTGCAATAATTCTCGTTAATCCACTTCCTAATCCCTATGCAGGAGGAAACCATTCAATTTGTTTTGGAAGTTCAATTCAAATAGGAGATAAGCTTAATAATGGGCTTAATTATTCCTGGGCTTCAAATCCAAATGGATTTAATTCGACCTTAAATAATCCGACGGTTAATCCTGCAATTTCTACGTACTATTTTCTTACAGAAACTATAAAGGCTACAGGATGTTCTAAAACAGATACAGCCATAATTACTGTGAATCCGAATCCAGGATTAGACGCCGGAATTAATCATAGCCACTGTAAAGGGCGGATTGTTAATATAGGGGGACCACCAGCTGTTGGACACACCTATTCCTGGTCTTCTTTACCTCAAGGATTTACATCCTCCGTAAGTAATCCGTCGCCAATACCTGATACGACCACGACTTACTATTTGACTGAAATAATAACATCCACAGGATGTAGGACTAAAGACTCTGTCATTGTTACCGTTAACCCTTTGCCAAATGCAAATACGGGAGGAGATAAGCCAATGTGTTTTGGGAGCAAAATTCAATTAGGGGACAGTGCTTTAAAGGGTCATTTGTATTCCTGGACTTCAAGTCCTGCCGGTTTTACTTCTACAATCGATAATCCATTGGTAAGTCCGAAGCTTACAACTTCATATTATTTAGAAGAAACGATTGTTTCCACAAGTTGTTCCAGGGTCGATACAACTATTATTACTGTAAATCCTATACCCGGTTTGGATGCTGGAGGTAATCATACTGTCTGCAAAGGAAGTAGTGTTTTATTAGGATCAAATCCGGTTGCAGGAAATAATTATTCATGGACTTCTATTCCAGTTGGTTTCACATCAACATTGAGCAATCCAAGAATTATCCCTGATACGAATACAACTTATCATTTAACGGAAACAATTGCAAATACAGGCTGTACAAGAATAGATTCTGCCATCATAACTTTAAAATCTGTGCCAATCCCGCATGCAGGTAATACTCAAACCGTTTGTGCCGGGAAAATAATTTACTTAGGAGATAGCGCTAAATCAGGATATTTGTATAAATGGACGTCGAATCCGCCAGGTTTTAGCTCTTTTTTGAGAAATCCGGTTGATAGCCCAACCGTTAATTCTGAATATTATTTGACTGAAACTTTATTAGCGACTGGATGTTCAAAAACTGATTCGGTTGCAATTTCTGTCAATCCATTACCAACTGCAAATGCAGGTAAAAACCAATCCATTTGCCAGGGATTCAATACACAAATAGGAGGATCTCCAATTTCCGGGCATAGTTATGTTTGGAGTTCTGTTCCGCAAGCGGGGTTTGCCTCTGCAATTTCTAACCCAAATGTAAAACCTGCTACATCTACTCTTTATTATCTGGTTGAAACAAATACTGCAACAGGCTGCTCCAAAATGAATTCGGTTTTTGTTAAGGTAAATCCACTACCCAGCCCAGTCGCAGGAAATCCTCAAACAATTTGCGATGGTAGTAAAATAACTATTGGCTATGCGGGTACTTCTGGAGATACTTATCAATGGAGCAGTGGTCCTATCGGATTTAATTCTACTTTGCCAAATGATACAGTGAGTCCATCTATTTCAAGCACCTATATTTTAACAGAAAAGGATGCCACAACTGGTTGCAGCAATGTTGATTCGACAAGGATTACTGTTAATCCGAAGCCTGGTCCAATTATTAGCGGGGTGGATAAGATTTGTGGTAATGATTCATCATATAATTTTCAAGTCGTACAAGTTAACGGATCAAGTTGGGTATGGAATATTAATGGAGGTAAAATAGTAGGTGGTCAAGGAACAAATAGTCCATTTATTAAATTTGATTATGGAATTGATACCATAAAGGTTATTGAAACAAACACATTTGGCTGCTCTGGTTCAACTTCCAAAATTGTAAATGTGAGACTCGTTCCTAATGCTCATTTCACTACGAGCTATGATGGTAATATATTTACTTATAAAACAATTGATTCTACTGAACAAGTCTATGTATGGAGCCTAGGTGATGGCGCAACTTCAAATCTTACTAAAGTTATGCACCAGTATTCTTTTGATAAAGATTCAATTATTAAGATTTCTTTACTAGTAAATTCTACTTTCGGCTGTTTAGAAGAATTTGATACAACACTCAGCATTCCTTCCCATTTATTTAACATAAAGCTATATCCAAATCCATTCGAAAATTCATCTAAAATAGATATAGTACTGGACAAAGCTTCTCATGTCAAAGTTATTGTTTACGATGCTATTGGAAAACAAATAACCACATTAGTTGATGCAAATCAATCGCCGGGAATTCAAACTTACATTATTGATGCCAGCCATTATAAATTAAGCAATGGAGCTTATTTTTTGAAGATATTTATTAATGATAAGGTGTATATAAGATCTTTGATAAAAGATTAATTTAATAATCTGCACTCACATATCAATCAGTCCCCAAAATTCCTGATTTTCAATTATTTCCTAAACAATCCGGAGGCATTCCCGTTGTACCTTCTTAATTCCGCAAAGAAGTAAATAAAAAAAATGAAAAACAAGATTTTAAAATTAACAATGATCCTTGCGTTCGGATTCTTAAGTACATTAAGTGTAAAAGCGCAAGTGGTAAGAGAACGTCCGCATCATGAATTTGGAGTAAGAGGACCTCAGCCAAGTCCAAGGCACGTTTGGAGAGATGATGAATGGGAGTGGAGAGGTGGCGCTTATGTGGCGGTACCCGGTGTGTGGGTAGAACCTGAACATGGTAGAAGATGGAGAGCAGGACATTGGAGAAGGGAACGCGGTGGAGAAAGATGGCAGGCTGGTCGTTGGAGATAGCCGAACATTTTCATTTTAAATGATGAGTAATTGAGTAATTGAAACAGCCCCGATTTCTATCGAGGGCTGTTTTTTTATTATGCATGATTTATTTGGGTTGGCTCTTCCTCAAAACAAATTCAGGCATCATTTTTTAAAAGGTTTTTAAGATTATTGAAATGCCTTGTTTATATTTCTGGTTTTGAATTTAAAAAATATTTATAACTCAAACATTAATCATCTGAGGCTCCTGAAGGTTGGTTTTTGCTGCTTTATTTAATTTCTTAATAGCATAGTCAATCAAAACCGGAGAATATCGTTCATCATGCTGGTGCATAAAGAAATACATTGTTTTTAACCCTTTTTTTAGCCAATCATTTAATCTATTTATCCAATCATCAGCTCTTGTATAATCAGTAGGGTGCAGGCTATTGCCAACAAATCTGATAAATGCTTCAGGAGTAGTTAATAATTGATGCACGCAATCACGCCTTCCGGCTGCATCTGTAATAACAGTTCCTACTCCTTTTTCTTTCATCATCTGATAGGCTTCAGCTACAATAGGTGTATCCAAAAACCATTCTTTGTGCCGGAACTCTACACAAACTTTTAGATCTGTGGGCAAGCTGTCGATGTAATTTTCAAAATCAAGATAATTTTTTGGCCCATAATTCGGAGGCATTTGAAGAAATGATGTTCCCAGGTTATTACCGAATAGTTTTATAGCATCATAAAACGACATAGTTTGATCATGTGCATTTTTTAGCCTTTTAAAATGACTGATACTCTGTGGAAACTTCGGACAAAAATGAAAAGTATCATCGACCTTACTTTTCCAATCTAAAACAGTCTTTTCAGTTGGTATTCTGTAGTGCGTAGCATTAAGCTCTATGGAGTTAAAATTTTTGGCATATATGCTGAAAAAGTCTTTCTCTTTAGTCCCCTCCGGATATATTTGACCGATCCAATCCTGCCTTCCCCATTTGGCACAACCCACAAAAAATTCTTGCTTTTTCGCAGGCTTGTTTTTTAGCTCATTGAATAGCTGGATTGTTTGAACCCGGTCTGGCGGGAGAGTAAAATCTATGTTTTCAATATTTGCAACTTTGCCGAAATCCATAGTTATAATTTCTTTTTATAATCTCCTCTTGAGAAAAACTTCTCAATAAGACAATAGAGAAGTATGAAGAAATACCGACTCCCCATTTCTTTTATTTTGAGTTTCGATTCCCCGGTTTTTCGGTTTGTCCAGGAGTTTGGCACTATCGCATATGAGTATCCCCTAACTATAGCTTTTAGCGGCATTTCAAGTGTAAGGTTAAAATGTGGAGCCAAAAGAGGCTTTATGCCTTGTATCGTTTCTTTTTTATATAGCTTAAATGCATTGGTAGCATCATTATATTTTATACGTACTGATACTCTTACAATATAATTTGCCAGGCGGTTAATGAACAATTTTGGTGCAGGGTAATCTATAACCTTTCCACCTTTGCTGAATCGACTCCCAAAAACACAATCGTAATTGCCTTCGATCATCTTATTATAGAATTTTACAAGGTCCTCAGGATCATCAGATAAGTCTGCCATCATTATTGCTACACAATCTCCGGTAAAATGTTCCAGGCCATACCTAACCGCATATCCAAAACCATTTAGTCCAGGATTGTTATAGTAATATAAGGTTGGAACCGTATGTTGAAGTTCCTGTAGGATTTTTTCAGTATTGTCTTTCGAATTGTCATTTGTGACTACAATTTCGTGCTCAATGCCATATTTTAACAATGTTGCATAAAGTGAATTTATTGTTTCTTCAATTGACCCTTCCTCATTATGAGCTGGTATTACTATGCTTAACTTCATTTTATAAAAACTGGTAAATACTCTTGATGGTTCTATCTATTTGGCAATTCAAAAAATACAGGCTTTAGCATATATTTTATTGGCCCTGATATATTAAAGGAAGGTAAAAGAAAACACAAAATCATGACAATTATGGCAAAATATCTTAAATTTTTTATGGTTTCTCCATTTTTAATAAACAGATAAAGACATATAAAAATGGCAGGAAAAACGTAAGTAGTACTCTTTGTAACGTCGAATACATCAAAAGCAATAAGTAGTATCACTCCTAACATGCTTATCAACAGAAATGTAGTCATATAGTTCTTTTGTTTCAAAAGCAAAACGATACCAGCCAATATATAAATCCAAAACCACTCAATTCCACTTAATACGCCAAATGTGAAATATTTATAGGTTATTTTAAAGGCGGCGCCTGCACCAGTCATATAACCTGAATGGGTTAAAAATCCATACCTTTTTGTTAAAAATATTCTAATTGAAAAGTAAACAATCCATGCAATAACGACCGCAAATGATTGGAGATCTGGCATAACTATTGTTGATAGCGACATTTTGGATTCCTTTTGGTTTTGAAGTTTCCACCAAAAAAACACTAAGGCGCTAGCCACAAGGGCTCGCTCATCAGTAAAGGCAGCTAATAAAATGAATAGACTAATTAATACAGGTTTGCGGCTATACATAGCGGCTGCGAGCAAACAATATGCTACACCATCAAACCAAGGCCATAGATCTACGAATGATGCTTTGCCAAGATAGGTGAATGCTAATCCTGTAGTCATCAAAATTCCAATAACGCGGTCACCAGTGATGTTGGAAATTAATAAAATTAACAATCCAAAAAATAATATACCAACAAGTTGTTGCAATATTATGAGACCCAAAACATTTAAATGGAGAAAATGCCCAATAACTGGCATCGTAAGTCTGAATTGCCTTTTTTCTGGTTGCGCTCCGTTGTACCCTCGCACAACCATCATGGGGTCTTTTATTTGCATGGCAACCATACCCATTATTGTTGGAACTCTTGTTTGGGTAAGAGAATCATGTACCTCCATTTTTACATTTTTTGAAAATGCTTCCCTATAATTAGGAAAGCTAAAAAAGAGTGTAATAATAGTTAGTATGATAACTGATTTAGCAAGCCAAAACTTTGATTTTGAAAATTTTTCAATTCTAGTAATGAACTTGTTAGCAATATCCTGTAAAAGACTGATTATCAAATTTTATGTAGTTAAGGTAAAAAAATATTTTAGGTTACCAGAAAATCTTTTAAGAATTGGTTTCGGTTTTTTCCAATACAAGTCTTTCCGATATGCCATCATGTATTTGCAATAATGTATCCTCTAAGTTATACCTCCAGTTCCACTGAGGATAATGCGATTTAAACTTGCTAAGATCACTTATATACCAAATATGGTCGCCAATTCTGTTTGTATCGCTGTAGCTATAATCAATTTTTTTTCCTGTAATTTTTTCGCACATTGTTATGGCTTCCAACATAGAGCAGTTAGCAAATCTTCCACCTCCGGCATTATAAACTTCTCCGGGTCTTGGATTTAGATAATATTGCCAAAACATATTCACGAGGTCAAAACTATGAATATTGTCTCTTACCTGTTTTCCTTTATATCCAAATATTGTGTAATGATTCCCTGTAATGGCACATTTCATTAAATAGGCCAAAAAACCATGTAATTGTGCCCCTGAATGATTTGGGCCGGTAAGACACCCTCCTCTGAAAACAACTGTTTTCATTCCAAAATATCGTCCATACTCTTGAACAAGGATATCTGCTGCAGCTTTTGATGCACCAAATAATGAGTGTTTAGTATGATCGATACTCATTTGTTCATCTATGCCTTCTTTAAAATATGGATGATTTTCATCAATCTCCCACCGGGTTTCTTTTTCAACCAATGGAAGAAAATTTGGATTATCACCATACACTTTATTTGTAGATGTAAATATGAATACAGCTTTAGGACAAAAAAGCCTATTCATTTCAAGCATGTTAAGTGTTCCATTTGCGTTAACTGTAAAATCTGTAAATGGTTCCTTTGCTGCCCAATCGTGACTTGGTTGTGCTGCCGTGTGAAGTATTGAT
>Ga0207068_1167_pt1 | contig 18676 bp, 17 predicted proteins | sample Alteio_BWMinCont_23_FD_153475 | JGI IMG/M metagenome (GOLD analysis project Ga0207068, IMG submission 153475) | Enriched cells from forest soil in Barre Woods Harvard Forest LTER site, Petersham, Massachusetts, United States -... | ecosystem: Environmental > Terrestrial > Soil > Temperate forest >... | reverse complement strand
ACATAAGGCTTTACGGAATCGCTGACCTACAATCACCCGCGATTGCACAGTATTGACAGAGATGTTACCGTTAAAGGTTTGCAAAAACAGACAAATATCCAACGGTGAGAAGAAACCATGCCATCTTCCTATAATGGAGTCGCGCTTCCCGCAGGCGGAAGTCCGATCACATTTCAGAACGGTAAGCTCCAGATTCCTGACAATCCCATTGTTCCTTACATTGAAGGCGATGGCACTGGCCGCGACATATGGGCCGCCTCCGTCCGCGTTTTCGATGCCGCGGTGCAACGCGTCTTTGGCGGGAAACGCAAGATCCACTGGTATGAAGTTTTCGCCGGCGAGAAGGCCTTTACCCGGTTCGCCAATTGGCTGCCAGATGCCACCGTGGACGCAATTCGCGACCTGCACATCGCTATCAAGGGCCCGCTCACAACTCCGGTAGGTGGCGGTATTCGTTCGTTGAATGTTGCCTTGCGGCAGTTGCTGGACCTTTATGCCTGCATCCGTCCGGTCCGGTACTACCAGGGTGTGCCTTCGCCGGTAAAGCATCCGGAGCAGCTCAATGTTGTGATCTTCCGTGAGAATACGGAAGATGTGTACGCCGGCATCGAATGGGAGCAAGGCACCCCTGAAGTCAAGAAGCTCCTTGATTTTTTGAACAATCAGATGCTGGCCGGAACGAACAAGCGCATCCGGGAAGACTCCGGCATAGGCATTAAGCCGATTTCCATTACCGGCACCAAGCGGCTGGTGCGCATGGCGATCCAGCATGCCATCAAGAACAACAGCAAGTCCGTCACGCTGGTGCACAAAGGAAACATCCAGAAGTTTACGGAAGGAGCGTTTCGTGAGTGGGGCTATGAAATCGCCCGCGACGAGTTCCGGGGCCAGGTGGTGACCGAGCGCGAAAGCTGGATTATCGGCAATTTGGACCAGGACTCGAAGCTCACTATTGAGCAGAATGCTGTGATGATTGAACCAGGTCTGGAGTTTGCGGCCGAGGCGTTCAAACGCGCGATCTACGATGAAGTTAAGCGCTGCCTGGACACGATCTACGTCTCCCACGGCAAAGGCGCCTGGAAAAAGAAGATCATGATCAACGATCGCATTGCGGATTCGATCTTCCAGCAGGTGATCATTCGCCCCTCAGAGTATGACATTCTGGCCACTCCCAATCTCAACGGTGATTACATTTCCGATGCCTGCGCAGCCCAGGTGGGAGGACTTGGCATTGCGCCTGGCGCCAACGTCGGCGATCAGCATGCGATCTTTGAAGCCACGCACGGCACGGCGCCGAAATACGCAGACAAAGACGTAATCAATCCAGGCTCGGTGATCTTGTCTGGAATGATGATGTTGGATTACATGGGATGGAGTGAGGCAGCGCGGCTGATTGAGACCGCCCTGGAGGCCACGATCCAAAAGAAGCTGGTCACCTACGACTTTGAACGCCAGATGCAGGGCGCAACCAAAGTCAAGACCAGCGAGTTCGCTGGACACATCATAGAAAACATGGGTTGAAGCCGGAGCCATCCAGCATGACCTGATTTGATTGTTGTCTTGCTTATTCACGTCTTTAAATGTTCACATCGTAAGAAGGGAATCGGAAAAGGAGCCGAATGCGCAAGAAGATAACTATCGTAGGGGCAGGGAACGTGGGCGCAACGGCAGCCCACTGGATCGCGTCCAAGGAGCTGGGCAATGTTGTGCTGATCGACGTGCTGGAAGGTATTCCGCAAGGCAAAGCTCTGGACTTGCAGGAAGCCATGCCGGTGGAGAAGCGTGATTCCTGCGTGCTGGGCACAAACGACTACGCCGATACGACCAACTCGGACATCGTGGTCATTACGGCGGGCATCGCGCGCAAGCCGGGCATGAGCCGCGATGATCTCCTCAATACCAATTTCAAGATCATGCAAGACGTGATTGCAAAGGTGGCCGCCAATTCGCCCAACTGTATTTTGATCGTTGTTTCCAACCCGTTGGACGCCATGGCCCAGGCCGCTTATAAGCTCAGCAAGTTTTCGCGCAATCGCGTGATCGGCATGGCCGGAGTGCTGGATTCCGCGCGCTTCCGCACTTTCATCGCCCAGGAATTGAACGTGAGCGTGGAGAACGTAACCGCGTTTGTGCTCGGCGGGCACGGCGATACGATGGTCCCGCTCGCCCGGTATTCCACCGTTGCGGGAATTCCCATTACCGAGTTGATTCCCAAAGATCGGCTTGATGCCATTGTGCAGCGCACGCGTGATGGCGGCGCCGAGATCGTGAAGTATTTGAAAACCGGGAGCGCTTACTATGCGCCTTCCGCCGCTGCCACGGAAATGGTGGAGGCCATCCTCAAAGATAAGAAGAAGATCCTGCCTTGCGCTGCGTATCTGGAAGGCGAATACGGCATCAACGGCCTGTTCGTCGGCGTGCCGTGCAAACTTGGCGCCAACGGCCTGGAGCAGATCATCCAGATCAAACTGACGGACGATGAGCAAGCCGCCCTCAAGAAGAGCTCGGACGCAGTGGCTGAGCTAGTCAAGGTGATTGGGGTTTAACGCTTGCGCAACAGCGATCGGGACGGCGGGTCAAAATGGGCAAATTGACTCGTAATGAACAACGATCCGATCAAGACGCCCGCGACATTTATAATGCTGCTAGCGAAAAAAATCACGGGATCGTGCCTTGGATTGAGGTGTATTGGTAATGCCCTACGTAGCAACACTCACGACCTCGGACCTCGATTTCGGTAAGCGGGTTACTGATCAACTGAAGACCGCACGGTTTAACGTCAGCGGTACTTTCTGGCTCTATGACGAGTCGGCGGATGATTGGAAGCTCATGATCGCGACCAGCCTGGTCGATCAGGTCGGACGCAGAGAAACTATCTTCAGCTGGGCGACACCATAAAAAATGTGCTCGGTTCCGGTTTTCAGTTGCTCCGGATCTCGGTGATTAGCCCCAATGAGATACTCTATGGCGCATTACGAAGTGCATATGGAACTACTCTGAGTGTTGAGGGTGTCCGATTGCCGCACACATTCCTTAATGGAGTGCTCGTCCCTGACGCTTATCTTTATGAAATCCAGTAAGCTGGATTCTAAATTTTGCCTCGAATTGGATTCACGCTCCGATCTGACGATCTGAAAGCGACTCAGCATCCTCTGCCCCGTCGTCTGCACCAGAATGGACCCAGTTTTGCATGATCTCGTTCATGACTGCTTGCAAGATTGCGGCCACATCCCACTTGGGAACAACAATCGTGTTGCTATCCAAGTAGAGCGCAGAATAGGATTGGGAATCCAGCTCCTTCTGCAATCCTGCCGGACTCGCCACCAGGTATTGCGAAGTCCACGGGTGGGAGTCCCCGGGGACCTGGAGTTCCAGATAGAAATCGTCGCAAAAGCATTTGGGATCAGCCGGACCCCGAATTAAGTCAATTTCGCTGAAGTAGTAATTGAGGACCTCGGGACGATTGTAAAGGCCTTCCGGAGAACGTGTTATAGGTGGTAACGAAATAGGGAATGGCAATTCTGAACCAACCACGGCGGGCATGTGGCGGATTTGATCTGGAGGATAGATTGATTCGGGTAAGCCGTCCGGCGCGGGGGGCTGAGGGGGCTGTGGGACAATCACAGACTCTGGGGAGAACCTGCGCCCGAGAAGGAGCAACACAAGAAACGCAGCTGCTAGAACGCCTATTTTGACCAGATCCAAGCACTGTCCTCTAGGCTATGCGTTCGATCGTCACGGATTGTAACACTACGTCCTTGGCCGGTTTGTCTTGCCGGCCGCGTGGCAGGGCGGCAATTTTGTTGGCCACTTCCTGGCCCTCGACCACCTCGCCAAAGATCGTGTGGTTTCCCGTTAGCCACGCGGTTGCCGCCACGGTAATGAAGAACTGCGATCCGTTGGTATTGGGACCGGCATTGGCCATGGCCAGCTTTCCTGCCTTATCGAACTTGTGCGGCGAACTCTTGGTTTCATCCTGGAACTTGTAGCCGGGGCCGCCCATGCCGGTGCCGCTGGGGTCCCCTCCCTGGATCATAAAGTCGGGAATCACCCGATGAAAGATGGTCCCGCTGTAGAGCGGACCGGAACCGCCCTTGCCGCTGACGGTGTCCTTCCATTCGCGCTTGCCTTCGGCGAGATCCACGAAGTTTTTAGTGGTGATGGGAGCTTCGGCCTCAAAAAGCCGGCAGACAATTTTCCCTTCAGAAGTATTGAAAACGGCGTATGCGCCGGGCTGGCGGGCCATAACGTCCTTTCTTAGTTGCTGGGAGCAGAGGATTTCGGTGCTATGTTTTTCTTCTTTTTTCCGCTCTTGCCGGCAGGCTTGGCTTTGCCTGCGTTAAAGATTTCAATATGCGTGATCTTCACCGGCGATTGCGGATAGCTGTTGGATCCAGTACACGGTGTTCCGCCCTTGCAGGGTTGGCTTGCAATTTCCTTTACCCGGGCCACAGCGGCATCGTCGCATTGGCCAAAGATCGTATAGCCGCTGCCCTTGGGTACGTGACCCCAAGGTCTTTGGCATCCACCTTCGTCCAGACAGGGGTTTAATTCCGGACGCGCGACTTCTGTAATGAAGAACTGCGAGCTATTGGTGTTGAGTCCGCGATTCGCCATGGCCAGTCGCCCTGGCTTGTCAAAAAGCACGTCAGGCCGCAATTCGTCATCGAACTCATAGCCGACATCTCCGTTGCCTGTTCCGGTTGGATCGCCGCCCTGGATCATGAAGTTGGGGATTGTACGGTGAAAGATCACTCCGTCATACAGCGGATGATGGAGTTGTACTTTGTGGCTCGTGGGATCCGTCCATTTTTTGCTGCCGGTGGCCAAGCCAGTGAAATTTGCCACTGTATTGGGCGCCTTATCGGGAAACAGCTCGCATTTCAAGTCCCCCGCCGTCGTATGGATGATGGCAGTCGGCGGGCCGGTTGTTGCGGTAGTCTTTTGGGATGATTTCGCCGGCGCAGAGCTTTTTTGGGCTGCCTCGCCGCGGGCGGCAACGGCAATCATCAACAAAGCCAAAAAAGAGCGAAGAAGCATGGATGTCTCCTCTAAGAATGCAAGGGACTATTAGAAACGCAAAGTTAGCAGAAAGTAAAGTGGCGTTGCCAAATTTGGGTGTGCGACATGACCGGGCTGCCAGTGCAATCAAACTGCACCAGTCGCTCCCTAGTCTGGAATCATTCCGGAATGATACTTTGAGTTACTTGCCGTATTTCTCGCCACCCGGTGTACCGGTCTGACACCATCACGTGGAAACAATGGGTCCGCCGTTCTTCGATTGCTTCCACGAGTCCCTGATCGCGCAGGTTCTTCAGATAGTCCACTACGAACTCATGCTGGAGCCTGCCCAGGCCACGTTTGGCCAGGTCCATAGTGATTCCGGCCAGGTGGGAAGAAGCAGTTTCTCCGGTTTCGGGAGCGGCATTGCTGTTGTGAAAGCGCAGCTTGTACTGCTGCTCCATGGTGCGCACGGCGGAGTTCAACTGAAGCGGAACATGGAACCGGGTGTAATAGGCATCGCTCATATCCACCAGAAACTGGTTGGCCCAGGGACGCAAATATCGCTTGTTGGTCTGGATTACCGGACTGATGTGCAGCGCTTTGGTTTCCTGGACTTCTATCAACTCTTGGTTACGTTCCAACTCTTCCAACTGGGTGTCGTCGGCGATGCGGGGCAGTTGCAGACGGTCAATCTCTTCATTCTGGCGCAATTGGGAGCCGGTAGGGGCGCGCAGCACCGGGTTCCACACCACGTGACGGTAGTGGGCATTGTGGGTCTTCCGAACAGTGTGACGATCCTTAGCGTGGACAGCAAAGGCCGGCGTGCCGGCAAGCAACAGCGCGACAAGCGCGCCCGACACGGCGGAGAAGCTACTGCTGACTCCCATTGGTTCCTCTAGTTCCTCTCTCAAGCTATAGCACTAACCTGTGACCGCGGATTGTAAACTAAAGCTGTGCAACTAGCATTAAGATTATTCCAAAAAGGCATCAAAGTAAAAATCCTATTGGTATCCGCTCCTTCGGTAATCTAAAGGTTTCTGTTTCGCCCTATATTCGCCACGGTCTCAGATCCTCCGGCACGGATGCAAGACAAGTCTTTAAGACCGTTCTTTTCTGAGCCTGTCTGGTGTCTAATACTCAAGTGCCTATCCGCGACATTACGCTAAAAGGGGGCGAAAGATTAAAGATGAGGAAGAAGCTGCTGTGGGTGATCATTGCCTGGTCCGCGCTACTGGCCAGTGCTGCCGGGCAGGGCGGGGAAAAGCTGCCTGTCCGCAGGGTGGTGCTCTACAAGAACGGAATCGGGTACTTTGAACACACTGGTCGAGTCACGGGCAACCAAGAACTTAAAATTGATTTCACCAGTTCTCAGTTAAATGATGTGCTTAAGTCCCTGACTGTACTTGATCTCGGGGGAGGCAGGATTTCCGGAGTAGGCTATAACTCCGTGGCGCCGATCTCTGAACAGCTTAAGTCGTTGCGGCTGCCTTTGGAAGAATCCACCACGCTCGCCAATTTTCTCAACGCCTTGCGCGGGGCCAAAATCCAGGTGGGCGGTGCGGCGGCTTTGGTTGCGGGAAGACTGTTGAGTGTGGAGGAAAAAACCACCAGGAAAGGTCCGGAAAATTCCACGGAAGAGACAAAATCGCTGGAAATTGCCGTGGTAACGGATGCCGGTGAAGTCCGCACCTTTCCGCTGACCTCGGCTTTGAGCGTTCGCGTGGCCGATCACGACTTGAACGAAGAGATCTCTAAGTATCTGAACCTGGTTGGTTCCGCGCGGGACCAGGATTTGCGGCAGATGAGCATTGAGACATCCGGCGCAGGAGAACGCAAAGTTTTTGTCAGCTATATCAGCGAAGTGCCGGTGTGGAAGAGCACGTACCGAATTCTTTTGCCGGTTAAGGAAAGTGAAAAGCCTTTACTCCAGGGATGGGCCATTGTGGACAACACCGTGGGCGAAGACTGGAAAGATGTGGAACTGTCCTTGGTGGCGGGAGCGCCACAATCGTTTATTCAGGAGCTCTCGCAGCCCTATTACACGCGGCGTCCGGTGGTGCCCTTGCCGGAAACTGCGATGATGACACCACAAACGCACGAGGGAACCATGTTGGAGAACGCTCCCCTAGCGCCAGCGCCGCCGCCAATGGGCGTCGCTAACGGGGTGATTGGCGGCGTGGCCGGCGGCTCAGATAGTAGTCCCCGTGCGCTTATGGCGCCCGCACCCAAGGCCAGCCTAAATAGGACTCGGATTGGCGGAGCGAGGAACGAAGAAGCCATGTCAGAAGCGGAGCCTCTCATGGAAGCGGCTGAGCAGCAAGTCGCTGGCGCCAGCGGCGAGGAATTGGGCGATCTCTTTGCATACAACTTGAAAGACAAAGTCACCATCCTGAAAAACCGTTCCGCCCTGGTTCCCATCATCAGCGCCCACATTGACGCCGAAAAAGTGACGCTGTGGAACCTTTCTTCCCCACAGGCCTTGCGCGCTTTGTGGATCAAGAACACCAGCGGCCTCACCTTGGACAGCGGGACCTTCAACATCATCGACAACGCCGCTTTTGCCGGTGAAGGCCTGGTGGATTCCATCAAGCCGGACGAAAAGCGGCTGCTGTCCTATGCCGTGGACCAGGGCGTGCGCGTGGAGCATTCGGACCATTCGGAAACCCGGCCCATCACTCGCATCCGGATTACTCGCGGAGTGATGTACCAGACGCGAGAACAACGCGACCACCAGACGTACACTGTACGTAATGCCAACACCGAAGCGCGGGAGATTATCATCGAACATCCGGTGCGCTCGGGCTGGAAGCTTGCCAACGACGTGAAGCCGGAAGAGACTTCAACGTCGTTTTACCGTTTTCGCGTCAAAGTTGCGCCCAACAAGACCGGAACGCTCCAGGTGGACGAAGCGGAGCCGGTCCAAACCACCATTGCACTCTCCAACATGACGGACGACCAGATCAAGTTGCTGGTGAGCGCCAGTGTGCTTAAGCCGGAAACCATTCAGGCGCTGGAAAAGATCGTCCAGCAGAAGAATGAGATCGCGGCCTTGGAACGCCAGATACAGGACCGGCAAGCGCAAATTGGCGGCATCAACAAAGACCAGGAGCGTTTGCGCGAGAACATGAAGGCCCTGAAGGGAAGCGCGGAAGAGAAGGCGCTCCTGCAGCGCTATACGAAAGAGCTGAATGAGCAGGAAGACCAACTCCAGGCAGTACGCGCAGAAATTACATCCCTGGAGCAGCAGCGTACGAAAGCCCGCGAGCAACTCGATAAGATGCTGCAAGAGATGACGCTGGACGAAACAGCGTAATTTGCTGGATCGCCGACCAGTACCATGCACTTGTGCGGGTTCTCCATTCAGCGGGTGGCCTTCATGCGGAAATAGAGCAGCGATCCGATTACGCTAAGAAGGAAAGCGAGCAAGGCAAAGCGATAGGCAAGCGCAGGCTCAACCCCGAGTTCCTGATGACTCGCGAAGAAGCCGTAGAATATAGCGCATGTTGCCATGCCAATAGCAGCGCTTGCGCCAAAAGACTTCAAGAGCACCGAAGTAATCTTAGCCATGGTATGGTTTCCAGAGCATGCTGGAGTGTATCGTTGGACCACAAGCTTTTGGGTCAAAAGCTTTTGCCCGGTTCAAGCCCATCTTATAGCAGATAGCGGAATGTTGCCGGTTGCCGTTACGCAAATGCCAAATGCAAGAAGACCTTTGAAATCGCGCCAGACAGGGTGGGCCAGGGCGCTGGCGCAATTTCTTGTCCGGCGGCGCATTTCTCCGAATGCAATTTCTGTCCTCAGCATTTTCTTTGCCGTGGGGGCGGGTGTAGCGTTTTACTTTGCTTCGCCTGACAACTCGTTTCGGTATGCACAAATGCTGGTGATTGCGGCGGTGGCCATCCAGGGCCGCTTGCTTTGCAATCTGCTGGACGGAATGGTGGCTGTAGAAGGCGGGCGCAAAACGAAGTCGGGGGAAGTCTTCAACGATCTGCCGGACCGGATCGCCGACACAATCATTTTTGTGCCGGCAGGATACGCCGTTCATACGTTCCCTTTTGGCCGGGAGTTGGGGTGGGCGGCGGCCTTGCTGGCCGTTTTCACTGCATACGTCCGCATGATGGGCGGAGCTGCGGGACTCGAGCAGAGCTTCATGGGACCCATGGCCAAGCAGCACCGTATGGCAGCGCTCACAGCAGCCTGCGTGCTGTCGTTATTTGAAAGTTGGGTTTTGGATACCGGCAGGCTGCTCTGGATCGCGCTCATTATTATTGTCTTGGGCTGCGTGGTGACCATTGTGCTCCGGACGGTAAAAATTGTGCGCGGGCTGGAAACGCGTTGAGCCGCAGTTCTTTCTTGGCTGGTATTATTGCCGGCGGCGCCCGCTTACTTGCCGGCCCGACCGTGCGTTGGATTGGCTCAAGACCGGTGCGGCGGCAACGCGTCTATTTCGCGAATCATACCAGCCATCTCGATTTTGTTGTGTTGTGGTCCGTGCTCCCGCCGGAACTTCGCCGGCGGACGCGTCCGGTGGCGGCCAAAGACTATTGGCAATCCGGGCTGCGGCGGCAAATCGCTGTCAACATTTTTCACGCGGTCCTGGTGGAACGTGGAACAAAGCAATCAGCGAAAGCAACCGGCGATGCCCAAGCCCCCCATGAGTCCTCCCGCCACGCCCTGGATGTACTTTTGCGCGCGCTGGGCAAGCGATACTCGCTGATCCTCTTTCCTGAAGGCACGCGCGGCTCGGGACAGGGCATCTCAATATTCAAGAGCGGAATCTATTATCTCTGGTGCAAAAGGCCCGATGTCGAGTTTGTGCCCGTGTATCTTTCCAATTTGAACCGGATCCTGCCCAAGGGAGAATTCTTGCCCGTCCCAGTCATTAGCCACGTGGCCTTTGGCCCGCCCCTGCAGTTGGAGAAGAACGAAAGCAAAGAATCGTTTCTGAAGAAAGCGCACGCGGCGCTGGAAGCCTTAGGGCGGGCATGAACTTCAAATTTGATCACCAGATGTTTTGGGTTGCCAATGGGGTGTTTCTTGGACTGCTTGCCGCCAGTCTTGCCGGATTGGCGCTGGGCCGCACGGTGAAGTCCGAGAGCGGCAAGGCAACGGTGGCCAATCTGAATGCCCGTATACGCGCCTGGTGGGTCATGATCGGTGTTTTCGCCATTTCTTTCATGATTGGCCCCGGCGGATCCATGTTGCTTTTTGCGTTCATCTCGTTGCTGGCCCTGCGCGAGTATGTAAGTTTGATCTCCACCGTGCGCGCCGATCATCGGACGCTCTTTTGGTCGTTTTTTGTCTTTACTCCAGTCCAGTATTTTTTCTGGTACGAAGGCTGGTACGGACTGGCTATCATTTTAATTCCCGTATACGCCTTCCTGTTTATCCCAACGCGGCTGATACTGGCCTCCGATACGGCGGGATTTCTGGATCGTGCCGCCCGGCTCCACTGGGGCTTGATGGTCTGCGTTTATTGCATCAGCTACGCTCCGGCACTATTGACATTGAATATTCCCGGCTATCGGAACCAAAATGCAAAGCTGCTCCTGTTTTTGGTCATCGTAGTGCAACTCAGCGACGTTTTTCAGTACATCTGGGGCAAACTCCTGGGGAAGAGGAAGATTGTGCCGGCGATCTCTCCTCACAAGACGTGGGAAGGCTTTGTCGGGGGTGTTGCGTGCGCCTGCGCACTGGGAACCGCGCTCTGGTGGATGACGCCGTTTTCTCCGTGGGAAGCCCTGGGGATGTCCTTTGCGATAACCGTCATGGGCTTTGCCGGAGGACTCACCATGTCCGCCATCAAACGCGACCGTGGCGTAAAAGACTTTGGGGCCATGATTGAAGGCCACGGCGGCATCCTGGACCGCATGGATTCGATCTGCTTTTCCGCGCCGCTGTTTTTTCATCTGACACGATGGATCTTCGTTTCGCCGCATCCCACGTGGCTTCACTAGAACTCGTGGGCTTGTGGGGCGCAGAACTGTTCGTGATTGTCCATCAGCGCGTGCGGCCGTCCGAATTTTGCCAGCGCCAGGGCCGTTCCGCGTGTGCAATCTTGCGTGGTCTCACGAGAAGTCTTCTCCGCGAGGTTGGGCGTCCGGGTTGGCCCGGCTCTTGATTTTGATGATTACGGCTTAGCCATGGTCTTTCGGCTGGCGCGCTGCGAGGGCCTTCAGAGTTGTCATCATTCCATTGACCAGACTGATCGCAGCCATGGCCCAGAAAAACCATGCACGGCGCGTTGCGGCGAACCAAAACAACACGCCGCTGATGACAAAAAATGCGACGGCCACGGTTCTGTAAAAAAACGGCGATCCTGGTTGGTGTTGCTCCATTTTTATTTAAAATCCGCGCGCAGCGAGTGACTCTAATAGTTACGAACGACCGAAGCGCGCCGCCTCACCGCTCTCATCATAGCTCAACTGCTCGTGCGGAAGGATTGTCGTGGCAGGTCCATTCTGGCCGGATACGAGACGTGCGTTAAGAGCGGCCCCGCAGAGGATCTATTGCACTTGCGGTCCGAGCTCTAAAGACGCGCGACGGATCGCGCCAGAAAAACGACCCGTTCAAAGAGTTCGAGGAGCGGCGCGTTCTGTGCGCGTTCGCGTCGATGGGGGAGTGCCGGGTCGCTGTGCTGTGGGTTCGTCGCTCAGAGACCAACCGGCCGTCTAAATGCCTGGAGGACACGCGAGGCGAGTTCGCTCGCAAAGGCCTCACTCACCGGCGCATGTCCAATGATTCGCCGAAAATAAAGTGGTCCTGTCAGCGCGTCAATGAGCAGGTCGGCGTCGGTATCCCGAGGCAGTTCTCCGGCGGCGATGGCCTGTTGGACCAGGTCTAAATTCATGGCTCGTCGCGGCAGATAGAAACGTTCGAGGAAGAGTCGCCGAAGCACGGGATCTTCCTGAACATCACTGATCAGGCGGACGGCGACGGGTGAGTCCTTCGAATGAAGCCACTCCGCGCCGCGGACCACACTCTGATGCAGCCGTTCGAGCGGCGATCCCTCAAGCGGTGGCGCCAGCGCCGGCTTCACCCGCGCCAGAAATGCGTCGAGCATGACCGCCTCCTTGCTCTTCCACCAACGATACAAAGTGGCCGTGCTCACGCCTGCCTGCCTGGCCAATTCCTGCGCCGATACTGACGCGATCCCCCGTTTCTTCAGCAGACGGTAAGCCGCCCGGAGAACGGCTTGCTTTGAAGCGTCGCTTCGAGGTCGGCCGCGGGGGCGGGGCTTGGGGTTTCGTGATTTGCGCATCGGCACGGCCTGTTCACAGCGATTCGGTAAATACGACAATAGCAGTTTCGTTTTTAGTTGACAAGACCACTGCGCAGTGACTATAAACGAAAACATTAGTTTCGTTATTAGGGGGATGCCATGGCGCAAGTATGGTTGATCACGGGAAGCGCTCGGGGGCTGGGTCGGGCGATCGCTGAGGGCGTCCTCGCTGCTGGCGACAAGCTGATCGCCACCGCCCGCAATCCACAGCAGCTCTCCGATCTGGTTGAGCGTTACGGCGACAACGTGCGCGCCGTCGCGCTGGATGTAACCGATGAGCGTGCGGCGATTGCGGCCGTCCAGTTGGCCGTTGACGTGTTCGGCCGCCTCGATGTGTTGGTCAACAACGCCGGCTATGGGAACCTTGCCGCGATCGAGGACACGACCATTCAGGACTTCCGCGCCCAACTTGAGACCAATCTCTTTGGCGTCGTGAACCTGACCAAGGCGGCCATCCCGGTGATGCGACGTCAAGGAGCGGGTCGGATCCTCCAGTTCTCGTCCGTGGGAGGACGCGTCGGCCCGATCGGTCGCGGCGCGTACGCGGCGGCCAAGTGGGGTGTCGAGGGCTTCTCGGAGGTGCTCGCCAAAGAGGTCGGGCCGCTCGGGATCAAAGTCACGATCATCGAGCCCGGGGGCTTCCGCACGGACTTCGCGGGATCCTCCCAAACCATTCTCGCGGACAATCCCGCCTATGCCTCGACGGTCGGAGCCGTCGCGCGGTTTCAGCGCGAGTACGATGGCGCGCAGCCCGGCGACCCGAAGAAGGCGGCGGCGGCCGTCCTGAACATCGCGCGTCTCGATGAACCGCCGATGCGGCTCTTGCTTGGGCGTGACGCCGTCCGTGCCGCGGCGGAAGCCGAGCGTACGCGCGCCGAGGCCGACAGGAAGTGGCGGTCGTTGAGCGAGTCCACGGATTTCATCGACGACGCCGGACAGACTTCCAATCCTGCCTAGCAGTCATCCTCGACGTACGACCTCCTGAAGGCGGCGTGTCTCAACTCGTGCACGGGCTCGTCCTGCTTGCACCGAGGCTCGGGACCTTCGCGCTGAGCTTCGCAATCGTTGCGCTCTGGAACCGCTCTAAACGTGCCGCGCATTAGGCGTAAACGCTCAATTGGCTGCCCGTTTCAGCGACCACGAAGCGAGATCGCCGGCGTTGGACGCCGGCGTATCGAGCGTCATCTTCAGTCCCAGTTTTTGCAGCCTGCACCATAAATTGCTTTAATACCCAGCATAAACAATTTTGATTGTCGTACTCTGTGGCGCTGCGTTACTCTAGTCGGTAATCCCAACCGGCTTTAAGCGCAAGTTTAATTTGCATAAAAAAGGAGATTCATGTCCACAGAACTGCGTAACTTCCTGGCGTTGCCCTACGACGAACTCGAGCAACTCAACCTCAAGGCCAAAGAACAACGCAAGGGCCGCACCCCTCTGAACAAAGTCCAAGAAGAGCGGATCAAGTATCTGACAGACGAAAAGCGGATCAAAGCCGTTACCGTGTTGTTCAGCGACCTGGAAGGCCGGTTGCACATGCTGGACTACGATAAAAAGTTTCTCCTCGGCAGCTGGGACAACCTGACTTTTGACGGCTCGTCCATTCGCGGCTTCACCGCACAGCGGGAGAGCGACCTGCGCCTGGGAATCGATTGGGCGGCATTCTACTGGGCTCCGTCGGATTTCTTTGGCGCGGGCAAAGTGCTGGTTTTTGGCGACGTGATTGACAAGAACGGAACGCCCTACGCGGCCGATATCCGGGGCATCCTCAAGCAATATGCAGCCAAGGTGCATGAATCTCATGGTTACACCCTGAATGCCGCCAACGAAATTGAAGGCTTCCTCTTCCGGGGCAAGGATGCCGAGCGTACCTACCATGAAACCGGCAAGTTCGAATACGTCAACACCGGCGGCTACTATCATTCTCTGCCGGGCGATCCGCTGCGCCAGTTCATTGATATCACGGCCGAAGTGCAGCGCTGCATGGGTTTTCAGAATGAAAAAGATCACCCCGAAGTGGCGCCTTCACAGTTTGAAATCAACTATGGTTATGGCGAGGTTGTGGCGGCAGCTGACCAGATCCAACTGTACAAGCTTATCTGCCGCCAGGTGGCCACCAACATGGGATATTCAGCATGTTTTCTTCCCAAGCCGGTGGTGGGTGTGAACGGCAGCGGCATGCACACCAATGTCTCCATCAGCAAAGATGGCAAGAACCTTTTCTGGGACCCGAAAGGCGAGGAAAAGCTCAGTGCCATGGGCTGGGAGTTTGTGGACCGCATTCTGACGCACGGCCATGATCTCTGCCTAATCCTCAACTCTAGCGTGAACTCGTACCGCCGTCTCGATCCGCACTTTGAAGCGCCCAACCAACTCAAAGCATCGGCGGTGGACCGCGGTTCGATGGTCCGCATTCCGATTGGAAACGAACGGAGCATGCGCGTGGAGGTGCGCTCCGTGGCGCCGGATGCCAATCCCTATTTAACGCTTTATTCCATTTTCAAAACAGGAATTGACGGCGGCACGGCCAAGATCGCAAACCTGCGTCAGGCCGAGCGCTACCTGCCCGACAACATCTATACCGCACTGGAGGACTTTCGAAAGGCGGAGTGGACCACCACACTCTTCGGCAGTGACGTTAAGGGGCGCTACGCGGACCTGAAACAGGCTTCGGCCGACCGCTGCCCGCGCCTGCTGGGCACGTTCGTCAAAGCGCCCGAGGTGCAGTACCATCACGATGTGTATAACCAGTTCTTATGGAACCTGTTTTAAAAGCCATGGCGCTAATGAAGCTGATTCAACAAGAGTTTATGAGTTGACTCAGCGTCCTGTTCGCTCTAAGGTTAAAGACAGATCTTTGACAAGGGACGGCCAAAAAGTCTTTTCCTGTGGGGGGCGTCACGGCTTCGACGGAAATGCTTGCGGCCAAGAGGCATACCGGGGCGCATTCCCCCGTAAGTGGTGCAAAAACAATACATGCCAACTCTAATCAGTTTGCATACGCTGCTTAACTTTAGTTAAGTAGCCGTCCTCTGCGGCATTGCCTGCGGGTTGCGGCAGGACGTCATTCAGTAGGCTGGCTGGTGGCCCTATGTCCGGGGGCCTCCAGCGAGATCTTCGGGCTAGCGAGTTGCGTTTCTTGTCCGTTCTGAGCGCAAAACGCGAATGTGGCGGGGTAATTCCCGTCGCGTGAACTGGACTAAGTATGTAGGCTCTTGACCAGTAACGTTTTCGGACGTGGGTTCAACTCCCACCGCCTCCACCATAAAATATTGAAAACAAACACGTTACGACGAAGTACAAGCAACGTGAATCCGCCGGCGTCAGTAGATGCGTTCGTGCAACCCAGCCCGTCCATGACAGTCGAAAGGATTTGTTGAAAGGAACTCTGCCAGGACTTGCCGCCGATGCGGACTTTGGACGGCGGCAACTGCCATTCCTTAGTAAGGAGCTTTATACTGCGGTAGACACGGTGAAACCGGCATGAGTTCGCAAATCACAAGTTCCAATACGGAAGCGGCGATCCTTTCCCGTATGATTCAGGCCGAAGAGGGCGACTTGTCCCGTAGCGCCGCCGAGTATTTATTGGCAGTTCGGTTTGGCGAATACGATGTCACACGCATGAACGAATCGTCAGAACTGGCCCGACAAGGCAGACTGACCAGTCAGGAACAAGCTGAGCTCGATGGCTACCTCCACGTCAGCAACCTGCTCGCTGTCATGCAATCTAAGGGACGCCGCGCCTTGCAGCGCTCCACTCAATAAGCAACCATTTTGGACGGCAGCGTTAACGTACATACACGGCTATACCCAGGCCGTTAATTGACTGTTAAGCCTTCGTGCTAACGAACGAGTGGGGTGAATGAAGTTACTGATTCTATAACTTTTAGACGCAGAGCAAAATCGAACGCGGTGAATTTAATCCTTGCCAAGACGAATTCACCGTGAATCAACGGTTGCAACCTTGACGTGGTGATTTCGTATGGTACATTCGGGCGGATCGAGTCTTTTCCGTCAATCACCCTCTCCAACAAGGACTGCCAAGATGCAGACACATTTTCACGGCCCACTGAAGCGGAACTCCGCCCTTGCTTCACTTTGTATGACCGCGCGATTGGCCGGTTTACTATGCGCTTTCGTTGTTTCTGAGATCGGCGCGGCTCAAACCGTCCCAGATTTTGGTCCGAATGTCTACATCGTGACACCGAGCATGTCACAATCGTCGATTCAAGCGACACTGCAATCACTCGCCAACAATGCCCAATTTGATACCGCGAGGACCGCTGTGCTCGTTATGCCGGGTAGCTACAGCGTGCAGTCCGAAGTGGGCTATTACGAGTCGGTCGCCGGCCTTGGCGAGAATCCCAGCGCCGTCACGATCAACGGCTATCTCACTTCGAACCAAACCGACTCGAATGGAAATATAACCACCAATTTTTGGCGCTCCATCGAGAACATGACCCTTATCTCGCCCACCACTCTCCAGTGGGGTGTTTCCCAGGGCTCGCCGTTTCGGCGAATGATGGTCAATGGCCCCCTGCAGCTGACCAATTCCAATTGCGGCTTCGCCAGCGGCGGATTTATGAGCGACTCCGTCGTCACAGGCCAGGTGAATCCCTGCTCCCAACAGCAGTGGTATACCCGGAACAGTTCCATCGGCAGTTGGTCGGGCAGCGTTTGGAACATGGTCTTTTCTGGCGTGCAGGGAGCTCCGGCACAATCCTTCCCGCATCCACCAGAAACGGTACTTTCCACAACTCCCGTCAGCCGGGAAAAACCGTTCCTCTATGTGGATTCAAGCAGTAACTGGTGGCTTTTTGTGCCTACGCTACGAACCAACTCGTCTGGCGCGAGCTGGTCCAGCAGCAGCCTCGGCCCGGGGTACTCCGTGCCCATTGCGAATGCCTTCATTGCTCAACCAACGACCTCGCTCGATGCCATCAACAACGCACTGGCTGCGGGCCAGAACCTGATCCTGACGCCAGGCATTTACCGGTACAACGGCTCCATCGAAATTACGAATCCAAATACCATCGTGCTCGGGCTTGGCTATGCCACCATCGTTCCTCAAGCTGGCAGTGCCGCAATCACCGTCGCTGATGTGGACGGTGTTCAAATCGCGGGATTGATACTCGATGCCGGCCCGGTAAATTCGCCGGTACTGCTGCAGGTAGGTGTGCCGGGCAGCGTGCGTGCAAGTCATCAGTCGAATCCCACATCCATCAACGATGTCTTCTTCCGCATCGGTGGCGCCACTCGCGGAGCCGCTACAACAGCCATGGAAGTCGATAGCGACAACGTCATCCTCGATGACGTGTGGCTGTGGCGCGCCGATCACGGCGCCAACCCTGCCGACATAGGATGGACGCAGAACGTCGGCGTCAACGGCCTGGTCGTCAACGGCGACAACGTTACCGCTCTGGGTCTCGCCTCCGAGCATTTCGAGCAGACCCAGGTGCAATGGAACGGTAACGGCGGCGAAACCATCTTCTTCCAGAGCGAGCTTCCCTACGATGTCCCCAGCCAGTCAGCATGGATGGACGGGAACGTCGCAGGATACCCTTCCTACAATGTCGCCGCCGGCGTTCTAACACACCAAGCATATGGCTTGGGGGTCTATTCCTTCTTCGACCAGGGTGTCAATATCGTTGACACCAGTGCCATCAGCGTTCCAGTAACTCCCGGAGTCTCTATCACTGACGCTGTTTCCGTGTGGCTTGCTGGCAGCGGATCCATCACCTATACAGTGAACAATGCCGGTACCGAGGTATTTAGCTGGTCGGCTGGCGCCAATCCCAGCTACGTGAGCTATTTCGGCGATCAACCGTGCACATCAAACTGTCCGACGGTGCCCCTCGCTCCCACCGCACTGAGCGCATCGCCAGTCTCGTCGAGCCAGATCAATCTGAGCTGGACAGCCAGTCCGACGTCTGGAGTGCTCTATAACGTCTTCGCGAGCACCAGCTCTGGCTTTATTCCGTCGGCAAGCAACCAAATCGGCTCGGGCATGTCGGGCACTGCATTTGCGACGACCAATTTGAACCCCGCGACCACATATTATTTTGTCGTCGAAGCGATCAACACCGCCGGCGCCTCAGCGCCATCCGGACAAGAGTCAGCTACCACTTATTCCTCTTCAGCCTGCACCACGGCCCCTGGTACCCCCATAGCCTTAGTGGTCGAGGGCACTTCCTCCAGCCAGAACAGCGCGTACTGGGGTGCAAGCAACACGCCTGCGAATTGCTCGGTGACCTACACCTTATATCGCAGTCAGTCCTCTACGGGAGCGCCCACCTCGGCTGAGCAGGTCGCCACCGGACTAGCATCGACGTCTTACACCGATGTCGGACTTACCAATCCAAGTTCCTACTACTACGCCTTGGTTGGAGTGGA
>Ga0207068_1163_pt1 | contig 18761 bp, 20 predicted proteins | sample Alteio_BWMinCont_23_FD_153475 | JGI IMG/M metagenome (GOLD analysis project Ga0207068, IMG submission 153475) | Enriched cells from forest soil in Barre Woods Harvard Forest LTER site, Petersham, Massachusetts, United States -... | ecosystem: Environmental > Terrestrial > Soil > Temperate forest >... | reverse complement strand
TGCGATTAATCCAAATTCAACTCCGGATGACATTGCCATGCCGGGACATGTATTTCCTATTCAGGCTCGTCCGGGTGGTGTATTAGAAAGAGCGGGTCATACGGAAGGCAGTGTTGACCTCGTGCGTCTTGCCGGTCTCAATCCGTCGGCTGTGATTTGTGAAATCATGCAAAAGATGGCAGCATGGCCCGTTTGCCAGAACTCATCGAGTTTGCCAAAATACACAATATTAAAATGGCAGCAATTAATGATTTAATTGCTTTTAGATTGAAAGGAGAAAAATAATGCCCTCTTTTGATATTGTTTCAAAAGTTGATACTCATGAAATTACCAATGCAATCGATCAAACCAATCGCGAAATTGGTACGCGCTTTGATTTTAGAGGCAGCGATTCGCGAGCAGAATTAGCAAAAAACACAATCACCTTAATCGCGCCTACTGATTTCCAATTAAAACAAGTCGATGAAATCATGCGAAACAAAATGGCAAAACGACAAATTGATATACGTTCCCTCGAATACAAAGATCCGGAAGTCAAACTCAATGAAGCACGCCAAATTGTTGAAGTCCGTCAGGGGATCGAAACAGAAAAAGCTAAAAAAATCGTAAAAATAATTAAAGAAAGCGGGATTAAAGTACAAGCCGGCATTCAAGGCGATCAAGTTCGAGTCACAGGCAAAAAACGGGATGATTTGCAGGCAACCATTGCCATGTTGCGTGAAGCTAAAGTAGAGTTGCCTTTACAATTTGAAAATTTTAGGGATTAAGAATGACAATGAGTTCATTGGTAATCAATCGCGTAGGATGCTTTCAATTTAAAACCAGTTTCGCACCGTGCACCATTATGCAAATCATCCGGTATGATATGGATGCATTACAACAACAATTAACAGAAACGATTAGTCGTGCACCTAATTTTTTTCTTGGCTCTCCCATCATTATTGATCTAGAAAAAATACATTCGCAAACGCTGGATTTTGTTCAGTTAAAAAAGATTTTATCGGCAAACAATCTAGTACCGATGGGTGTGCGTAATGGTACGCCAGAGCAATTGCAAGATGCCGCATCGAATGGTTTACCTACATTGACGGTTGGAAAATTAACGCATAACGACACGGCTAAGAAAAAAACTGTCGAACAGCCGATGACGAAATTAATCACCTCTCCTATTCGCTCAGGCATGCAAATTTATGCTAAAGATGCCGATCTTATCGTGACGTCGTCTGTCAGTGCAGGCGCTGAGTTACTGGCGGATGGTCATATTCATGTGTATGGTCCTTTGCGCGGCCGTGCATTAGCCGGTGTACAAGGCAATGCAAAAGCGCGGATTTTTTGCCGCACATTAGAAGCTGAATTAATCTCAATAGCAGGGTATTATTTGACAAAAGAAGATATTCAAACATTGCCGGGGAGTCATGGTATGATTCAAATTTACTTGGACAATGAACAGGTGCGAATTGAGACAATTTCTTAATTGAGTGAGGGATAACACAGTGGCGCAAATAATCGTAGTTACATCAGGTAAAGGCGGTGTTGGGAAAACCACGACCAGTGCTTCAATCGCGGTCGGATTGGCAGAACGCGGCAAAAAAACCGTCGTCATTGATTTTGATATCGGTCTGCGCAATTTGGATTTAATCATGGGTTGCGAACGTCGTGTCGTTTATGATTTTGTGAATGTGATTCGAGGCGAGGCAAATCTTAATCAAGCACTCATTCGTGACAAGCATGTCACTGAACTATATATTTTGCCTGCTTCACAAACACGAGATAAAGACGCATTGACGACTGAGGGTGTTGCAACAGTGCTTGATGAATTGAAGAAAACCTTCGATTACATCGTCTGTGATTCACCTGCAGGTATTGAACGAGGTGCACAGCTTGCGATGTATTTTGCAGATCACGCAATTGTTGTGACAAATCCTGAAGTCTCTTCCGTACGCGATTCAGACCGTATGCTCGGTTTATTGTCTAGCAAAACCAAGCGCGCAGAAGAAGGTCGGGATCCTATTACTGAACATTTACTTTTAACACGTTACTCTCCAAGCCGAGTCACGCGTGGCGATATGCTGAGCATAGCTGATGTAAATGAGATATTGGCTATTCGTCTCCTAGGCGTTATTCCAGAGTCTCCTGCTGTGCTGCGTGCATCTAATTCAGGTGATCCAGTTATTCTTGATCGTGAAAGTGATGCTGGTCAGGCATATGCGGATGCAATCACTCGATTTTTAGGCGAGGACGTACCATTGCGTTTCGTTGAAGAAAAAACCCATTGGTTGAAACGCATATTTAGCTTCAAGGAAAAGGAGGCCGTATGAGTATCCAAAACCAAATTTCAAAAATTCTGCACTATTTTCAACGGCCACAAAAGTCAGCTAAAGTGGCTAAAGAGCGTTTGCAAATTATTATTGCACATGAGAGAGGCTCTCATGACAAGCCCGATTATTTATCTGCTATGCAAAAAGACTTGATCGATGTCATTGCAAAATATGTTGATATTGACAAAGAGAAAGTGAAAATTGAACTTGATCGTCGTGATGGTTGTTCAATTTTGGAATTAAACGTCACGTTACCTCATCTTCTAGATAAGAAAGAAGGTGCGAAACTTGAGTTAATTACTGAAGAATAATCGCCTCTTGCTTCAATCCCTATTGCGCCTTTCTGATAGGAATAGGCGCAATAGCTTGACTAAAAGCATGATTAATGTCTTACAACTCCTTGATAATAATATTTTTTTTTATGAGATAGTAGTTTTTTTGAACTATTTCTGCCGCTGATCACAATAAATGCGCCAGCATCTGGTATAATGGTTTATTTTTGAGCAATGGAAATCATTATGACTACCCCACGAGCATCGAACGATGAAAGATACCTTCCTGAAGAATTGAAGTTAACGAGACAGGAACAGTTTTTAAATCTCATTGATGACATTGTAAAAATCAAAGATTGGAGTGGTATTCCTTTTGGAAAAATAGATTTTTTACGCAGTTATATTATGGAGAACCAACATAATCCTGCTGCATTAAATATAAGAAAAGAGGGATATTGTGCGGAAACTTTTTTAACTGCCTTAACAATATCAAAATATAGCGATCCCATCCTAAAAAGACTTGATGAATATGCATCAGGGCTCCTTCCACTCGGATTAGATGATCTCGGATTAACTAATATAGCTGGCATCGTCAATGAACCTAATAATCGTGGACTAACACCTTTAATCTTAGCCAGCATGAATGGTAAATGTGAAAAGATAAAGTTTTTGTTTCAATTTGTGGATTTTGATATTAATGCACCAGGCGGGTCAGAGATTTGTGATAAAACTGCCTTATTTTATGCTGCAATTAGCGGAAAACTCGAAGTGCTCGATTTATTACTTTCAATTGAAGGTATTGATCGTAGGGATGCTCAAGCCGCAATCACATGCATCACCAATTCAATGCAAGAAATGATGATGAGTCGTCAAAAGCATGCTTATGATCTTGATTTGCTTAGGTGTCAGACAACAATCAATATGCTTAATCAAGACTACTCATCTACTCTTATGCATGATGCGCACAAAAAAGCGCTCGAGAACTGGGGAACACAAGGGCCGCAGCATTCTAGAAAAGTTGCGCTTAAAAGTATTAACGGAGAGGTATTCTCTGTTCAGCAGGATGAAGATAGGATAGAAAAGCTTTTAAGCGATGAAAAAATGTCTTCTACAAATCAGTCTTCACGTCCAACTCCTATAATCGTACCAGACAGTGTTTCATTCCGTTCAGCTACTCAATCACGATCACCTAGTTTACCCTCGTATGGTTCATTTACTTCACCTTCAGGTACTCGAAGTCCTTTGGAGTTTTTTAAATCGAAATCCGACGACTTGAAAGCAAGTACCAGTTCGCTATTACCGTTGACACCGAATGACTCACCTATTCAGCAGAGCGAGAATTCGCCCTCGACTGATAGCTCATCGACGCAATCGAATAGCCCAAGCTCAAGGCCTGTTGTTAAACGTTAAATGAGTTTGCTTTTTATGCCACCTGTGGTGTAAGAAAATAGCCATTGAAAACGTAGAAAAAACACCTAATATCAGAGCGAAATGCTTGATTTATTGAGTTTATATTAAGTTAACTTATTGATTATAAATGTTAATTTGATTTATCGATTTTTTTTAATATGATTTTTTTTATTTTAGTACAGATTACATTTTTCAATGATTTGTTAGAATGAAGACTGTCATGGATGACAACGGTTACTGAAAGGATTCTTGCAACCACTCCTCGTTTTGTATGCCAAGGATGGGTCATTTAGCAAGGATTGCTATACCTGAGTTGAGCATATTTGGGCGGCTGAATAAGCTGCCCTTTTTTTTCATTGGGCCCCAGAATAAAGACTTTTCTTCCGCTGCAATATCCTAAGCAATAGTATCAGGTTAACCTCCACTCTTTCAAAACCTATTTTTGTAAGACATTGACTATAGCTCATGTAGGAGATGTTAGCTTATTATTTGATCTTGAGCTTGCCTGGATCTTAATAACTTATTGAATTTTATTGTAAAGCTATTCCCAAGCACGAAATTCATCGCCTTTTTCAGAAATCAGGCTGTAAGTAGCTATATTATTTTTTTATTTTGTGTAAGATGGCTCTTAGCTAATGGATAGCTATGGTGATTGAACGGATTTCTGTAACCACTCCTCGTTTTGCGTATCCACGGATAGAATTTTTTGCAAGGATTGCTATTTTAATTGAGCATTTAGAGGGCGACGAAAGTTGCCCTTTTTTTTCGTCGTCTTATTTCTAGCATAATTGCGTCTCTCCGTCATTCCCGCGAAAACGCACTAGCATCCGGTAAATCGGTCCATTTTTTAAACTAAATTGGTGCTTAGAAAGCCCACTCCGGGGCTAGGGTATGCACACAAGTCCCCTCCTTTTTCAAAGGAGGGGACTTGTGTGCATACCCTAGACTCCGGGGGAAGGCTTTCTAAGCCCAATCTGGTTTAAAAAATAAACCGATTTACCGGATGCTAGTGCGCTTTCATGGGAATGACGGAGAACTGATTATTTTTTTACGTGTCGTATTAAACGCTTTTTCTTTTGTTGTTGACGATCCGTTAATACATTCTTCTTGTGCCGGAAAGGATTCTCGCCGCTTTTAAATTCGATACGCACCGGCGTACCAATCAATTTTAAACGCGCTTGATATGTATTAATTAAATAACGTCGATATGCATCTGGTAAAGCACTGACTTGATTACCATGAATGATTATTCTTGGTGGATTGCTGCCACCTGAGTGCGCGTACCGCAATTTAATGCGACGTCCTTGCACAAGCGGTGGTGAGTGTTGCACGATCGCTTCTTGTAAGATTTTTGTGAGCTTAGGCGTTGCTAATTTTTTGTTGGCACACGCATAAGCTTCATCAACAGAATCAAATAAATTACCGACTCCTGACCCATGTAATGCAGAAATAAAATGAATACGCACGAAAGATACGAAAGTCAAACGTCGATCGATCGATACACGTGTTTTATCTTTTTCCTCAACTGTCATACCATCCCATTTATTGATAGCGATAACAATTGCTTTGCCGCTTTCCAAAATAAATCCTAGCAAACGCAAGTCTTGCTCTGTGACACCTTCCCGCGCATCCATGACAAAGATCACGACATTAGCTGCTTCAATAGCTTGCAATGTTTTCACAACAGAAAATTTTTCTGTTGTCTCAAAAATTTTACCTCGCTGACGCACACCTGCCGTATCAATCAAAGTATAGTGTTTGTCAAAGCGTGTCAGAGGAACAAAAATACTGTCACGCGTTGTTCCTGGTGAATCGAACACAATAACTCGCTCTTCACCCAACATTCGGTTAGTAAGCGTTGATTTTCCTACATTAGGACGACCAATGATGGCAAGCATTACGCCTGATGTAGGCGGCGCTGTTTCAAGAGCTGTTTCATCCTGTTGAAAAAGGTATTCTACAAGCTCTGTAATGCCGCGACCATGCGCGGCAGAAATCACTTGTGGTGATTCAAACCCTAAACGAAAAAATTCTGAGACAGCAATATCAGGATCTAATCCTTCCACTTTATTAACAACCAGAAAGATATTTTTATTCATGCTACGGAGTTTTTGCGCGATGACTTGATCGGATGCGGTTAAACCCGCTCGACCATCTACCAAAAAAATAACTTTATCCGCTTCTTGTAACGCTTGCGCTGATTGATGTGCCATTAAGAGATCTAAATCACTCGATTCCTCAGTGAGCCCGCCGGTATCAATCACAATAAAACGATGATCAGCAATTTCAGCTTCGCCATACTGTCTGTCACGCGTCATACCAGGAAAATCAGATACCAACGCATCACGTGAGCGTGTCAGGCAATTAAATAATGTCGATTTACCGACATTTGGACGTCCAACAATAGCAATAACAGGTAACATAAATTATGCAAATGTATATGCAGCCAAATGGCCGTCTTTAGTGTAAACATATAAGATATTGTGATCGACAATAGGTGTCGCAATGATGCCGGACTTATTTACAAACGTGCGCGCAACCATATGACCATCCTGTTTATCAATCCAATGTAAATAGCCTTCTGCGTCACCGACCACAACATAATTACTAATAACTGCAGGGCCTGTAATGACGCGTGCTTCTAATTCATCTTGCTGCCAATCCTCGGTGCCATTACTTGAATTAAATGCATAAAGATGACTTTTTGCGTCTGAAACAAACACGTTATCGCCATCGGATGCAATACCAGAAAAAGATGAAATATCGTGATTCCAAATCTCTTGTCCATTTGCAAGATGTAATGCAGCAATACGACCTTGATAAGTTGCAGCATACACACGATTACCCACAATAATAGGATCCGCATCGATATCAATCATGCGTTGAATAGCAAAAATACCTTGAGGTTCGGCAACGGCAGTTTGCCATTGCTCTCTACCGCCAGACAAACTTAACTTAACTAAACTGCCATTTTCAAAGCCCACAACAGCCGAGTCAGATGCGAGTTGAGGCGCGCTTCCGCCGCGCAAAATTAAACTGGGCCCAGCTTCTTCTTGATAATTCCAAAGTACATGCCCATCTGTCGCGGAAAATGCCCTGACATGACCATCAATACTTTTAGCTAATACGGCATTACGATTTGCGACTGGGGAAGCTAGAATTTCGCTCGTGGTATTTGCTTTCCATAACACAGTACCGTCAGCTTGATTTAATGCAATAACTTGACCATCACTCGTTCCAACATAAACTGCATTGTTATAGGTGCTCGTACCGCCTGTGATTGCTGAATTTACATTTGCTCGCCACAGAGATTTGCCGGTGACTTTATCATTCGCAGCAACGGTGCCATTTCTGCTTGCAGTGAAGATGGTTGACCCCGAAATAGACGGTGTCAGTTTTAAATAATCGTTATCAATTCCCGCACCTGTGCTGCTATACCAACTATTTCGTACATTTAATTCAGATTTGAACTTAACTAATTGCGCCGGTGGCGGTGTATTGTCTTTGTCAAAAAACGTGCTACAAGCGCTTAATATCAGACTCAATGTAGTCAAGACAAAAAGATGTTTACCTATTTTTTTCATAATGGTTCCTGTCGAATTTTTCAGAGGTATAAAGCTCTTTAGATAATTATTTCGGATTTTTAAACGTCATCTCAGGATGATTTATTATTTTCTTCTGCTAAATTGTCATATTTCATTTGTAAAACAGGCCGGGAAATCTCAGCATTAGGTATTTCATTTAATGCAAGCTGATAAGCATGACGCGCAGAATCTTTATCATGTTGTGCGACATAGGCATCACCACGCACTTCATCAACGAGCCCAACAAAATTTTTATCTTCCATTTTATTTAAAAGCTCGAGTGACATGCTTGCTTTGTCCTGTACGATCAGAATGCGTGCCATCCGAATTCGTGCGATCTCGCGCAAAGAACCATCCTTGCTATGATCAAGTACCCAGTTAAGCTGTTGGATAGCGTCTGGGTAATTTTTCTTAGCCACCGCTTCACGTGCTAATATCAATGCCGCCATAGAGGCATAAGGTGTGCTTGCATAATGGCTTAATAATTTCTTTGCTTGCAGACTCGCGCCATCTGAATTGTTTTGCACACGCAATGTCAGCATTTCATCATAAACGACAGAAGCATGGGTTAAAATTTTATTTTGATAATTTTGCCAATATCGCAATCCGGTTGTAATCACAAGCGCTATGAGAATACCGGCTAACACAGTCAAGCCATATTGTTTAATCCAGTTTTTCAATTGCTGAATTTGTTCTTGTTCAGTTAAATATTCGGTCAAAGTGCCGCTCCTTCATTAAGGATAGTGCTTGCGCAGTTTATGTGCTTCGCGCGGTCATAATCTGGCTTAACCTTTTCACGCCCAATAACCGCAAATTATGACCGCACGAAGTATAGCGGTTTTGCTTAAATTGCACTAGTGCCTCAGCAAAAAAGAGTTATGTTATACTGATTATTCAGGAGGGCTTTCGCATGCGTACTCAATCTAAAATTTCACTGATTATTATTGTGTTATTGATTCTGGCAGGGATCGCAATAGCGCCCTGGATCGATGGCATGCTATTTAAGTCCAATTATTATCATTTTGTTCAAGCTTTGGAAACAGACAAGCGGGTGAAAATTAGCATTCTGGAATACCGCGAAGGCTGGATGAGCTCGGATGCAAAAATATCCATCATGCCAACGGTTGACCTAATGTCAGGTCTGCCGATCTCCCCTAATACACCCACGACGGGTGCCTATATCACGCCTACGATTATTTTAGACCAGCATATTTCGCATGGTCCTTTAGTTAATGATCCCATAACCCATCAATACACTCTCGGTTTGGCCTCTATTGAAAGTAATATGCATTTGCCAGCCACTGTAGAAGCTGTCTTATTGGGTAACCAGGCAAATCAAAACGGCGTTATTTCTATCTATGGACTTGCAACATTGGGCGGTGACTATCTCAATCAAATAAAAACCCCCATTTTTAATATTAATATCCCGAGTTTAGGCTCCATTGTATGGCAAGGACTCAGCGGCTATATTAATTTCCACATGGAAGGTAAGCATATTCAAAATATTAAATCTGACATCACCATTGGAGCGGTGAATGCGCGCAGTATTGCAGGCATTTTTGTCACAGAAAATGCGGATGTTAAATCTGACATGACGTTAGATAAGACAGGATTGTGGAACGGTTCTTATGCTTTCACAGCCCCTAAAATTAGTGTGACTGATGAATCTGACGTGTATTCTGTCAAAAACGTGAGTTTCTCAACTCAATTTGGAGTGACCTCAACAAATCTTTATGCAACTCAACTACACATTTTATTGGATCAATTGAATAGCCCTCATTTTTCTATTAACCAACAATCTCATATTAACTTATCAATTGAAAATTTAAATGCGGATGCTTTGTTAACCTTTATAAATGAAGCTCGTCAAAATACTTCAGCGACATCTGAAGATACGCAACGCTTCGAATCACTTCTTCCGCCCATTATCTCGACAACGACATTAATCAAACATGACAGTGCAATTAACACGTCATGGGGTAGACTGATTGAAAGTAGTCAAGCCTCGTGGCCAATTGCAGTGAAAACAGTCGATGATATTTGGAAAAACGTGAGTGCAAAAGCGGATATTCGCATTTCTGTTTCATTAGTAAATCAGTTGATTGATTTATCTGTACCACCCGCACCTCCTGTTGCAAAACCTGTAACAGACACCAATTCTACTGTTCCATCACAAAATGTAGAACAGCCTGTTGCTAAACCCACGTCGCCTGCTGACGTAATGAAACAACATGTCGCTGATTTAATAAAACAAGGTTATATAATCGTGGATAAAGATGATTACGTAACGAGTATCACGTTTCTGCAAGGTAAATTGAAAGCGAATGGATTAGACGTGAAAGGGATTCATTAACATTGATCTTTCTGGGTCATCCTGAACGCAGTGAAGGATCTTCTCGCAAAGTAGAGAAGATCCTGGATGACAAATCCTAGATTAGAATTTTCCGCGAATAAATTCAGCCAATTCAACTTGTTTAATGATCGCTTGTGAAACATCTTCACGTAAAAATTTAACTGTGATTGAATCCGTTTTTAATTCTTCTTCACCTATGATTAATGCAAATATCGCGCCGCTTTTGTCTGCTTTTTTAAATTGATTTTTAAAACCTCCACCGCCACAGTGCATCAAAACACGAAGATGTGGTATAGCATCCCTTAATTCATCTGCTAATTTTAAACTCCGTTGAAAAGTCTGTTCACTGTCAGAAATAAAATAAATATGCGGAGTATTCAAAGGAAGATTTTTTTTAACTTGCTGAACCAATAACACAACACGATCCAAACCCAGACCAAACCCTAAAGCCGGTGTCGGCTTGCCTCCCAATTGTTCTACGAGACCGTCATATCGTCCACCTGAACAAACAGCACCTTGAGAGCCCAGCTCCGTTGTGACCCACTCGAAAACAGTTTTCGTATAATAATCCAGTCCGCGCACTAAGCATGGATTTAATGTAAATTTTATTCCTACTTGCGTTAAATATTTTTGTAATTGTTCAAAATCATTTTGCGATTCCGTATCGAAAAAATGTGTTAATTTAGGTGCATTTTGCAAAAGTGCCTGGACAGTCGGATTTTTGCTATCCAAAATACGTAATGGATTTGTGTTTATTCGTCGCAAACTATCTTCATCCAACTGATCTTGGTATTTTAATAAATAATTGACAAGTTCATTTCTGTAAGTTGCACGCGATGCAGTCGAGCCGAGTGAGTTTAGCTCAAGATTGACATACGATTTTAATCCTAGTTTCTCAAGAATTTTCGCAGCTAATAAAATCAATTCAGCATCAACGTCAGGTGTACTAATACCAAAAACTTCAGCACCGCACTGATAAAATTGACGGTAGCGGCCTTTTTGTGGACGCTCGTGACGAAAATAAGGTCCCATATACCATAACCGTTGTACTTGGTTATAGAGTAATCCATGCTCGATACCCGCACGCACACAACATGCAGTGCCTTCGGGACGCAGCGTTAAGCTATCATTATTTCGATCAAGAAATGTGTACATCTCTTTCTCGACAATGTCAGTTGCTTCACCTATAGAACGCTTAAACAATTCTGTTTTTTCCAAAATAGGAGAGCGAATTTCTTGATAGCCGTAACTTTGCACTACTTGGCGCACCGTATCTTCGACGAATTGCCACACACTGGTTTCTGACGGCAAAATATCATTCATGCCGCGTATTGCTTGAATAGAGTTAACCACGAGTATTGTACCTTTTAATCGCGAGTTCCAGATAATACATAAATTTATAACGAGTATTAAGCCCGAGCTCGCATGTTTATTATTATTTATTCCAAACCAGGCTCAGGTAATGCCATCGCCATGCCAGAGACATTATTATCTTGAGAATGTCGATGATGTTTTCGATGAGGCTCTGAATCGACCGATTGTGTTACGTTTTGCTGTGCAGATGATGCGGCTGCTAATGGAGGCATTATGGCTAACGGTGGCGTTGTAATAGGAGCGACGACTGGCGCTGCTCCTGGTGGTACAGGAGTAGGTTGCGCTCCGGCTATGGCAGTCGGTGGTGGTACTGATGCTGGATTTGTTGGGGTAACAGCAACACTGCCGGTTGAATTTGCGACAGGGGCAGGGGCAGGTGCAGGCGCTGGCACCACTGTATTCCCAGGTACTGTTGCCTGAGTTGCAACGGTTTGTGGTGGTGTCGATGTAGTTGCTGCAACTGGAGGCTGTGTTGCGGATGGCGCAATGGATGTAGGCGCTGTACTGGCAACAGAAGCTGGCTGCTGCGTGACTTCTGCTGGATTAGTGGTGGATGGTACAGATGGATTCTGCAAAACGTTGCGTGTGGCATATGAGGAAGTTTCATGCGAATGTGTATTCCACCAAATACTCACGAGTACTAGTGAAATAGCCAAGACAAGCATGGTGACCCAATGCACATAACGGTCACTACGCGGAAATGTGTCCACTTGCATTAGCATAGGAGCAACTGGCGATATGGGTGGAAGATCAAGCCCAGAACATGTAACGGCTTGATTAATCTCTTCATCTTGCATATTTAATAACTTAGCATACGAGCGTAAATAACCTCGCATAAACGTCGCGGGCGGTGCCTGGCGTAAATCTTCACTTTCTATAATTTGAATAATGTGAGGACTTAGATGTAAACGCATTGCCACATCCTTTTGCGAGAATTGCAATGCCTCACGTGCTGTTTTCAAACGCGCACCAAACCCACCTAATGAATATTGTTGATTATCTTCCGTCATGTTGATCGCTGTTTCCGTTATTTAGTACTGACTTAATCTATTATAATAAGCGCATATGGTCTTGACGCCAAGTACATATTGCATTTTTTGAGTACAAATCGTGTTTTTTAGGAAACGGATGCTATTGTTCTTTATGCAAAGGGAAAGTTTTGAGATATCGCTCGTTGCGTCGGGTTCGATCTTTAACTTGACCGACTAATTGGCCGCAGGCCGCATCAATTGCATCACCTCGTGTTTTGCGGACGATAGTGTTAATTCCAGCCTGCATGAGTCGCTCACGAAATTGATCAATAGTTTGTTGGTCAGAGCGTTTGTAAATTGTATTGGGGAAAGGATTAAAGGGAATTAAGTTCACTTTTGCCCGAACATCATTCAATAGACGGATAAGTTGCTGTGCATGTTCAGGTGTATCGTTGATGCCATCAAGCATCACATATTCCATTGTTACATAACGTCGTTTGTCATTTGCAAAATAAGCTTTACACGCAGACATTAATTCTTTGAGTGGATATTTGCGATTTAACGGTACCAATTTATTACGTAATTCATCATTCGGTGCATGCAATGAAACCGCGAGAGCAACATCACTGACTTTGCGTAATTCATACATGGCTGGTACAACACCTGCTGTGCTCAGTGTGACGCGTCGTTTTGAAAGACCATAACCAAAATCATCGAGCATGATATTCATAGCACTCACAACATGCTCAAAATTCAATAATGGTTCGCCCATTCCCATCATTACAACATTCGTGATTGCATGATCATGTAATCCTGCATTTTTTGAGAGTCCACGAACAGCAACCCATAGTTGGCCAATAATTTCATGGGCTGTTAAGTTACGATTGAATCCTTGTTTGCCTGTAGAACAAAAATCACAATTTAACGTACAACCAACTTGCGACGACACACAAAGTGTACCCCGTGTTTTTTCTGGGATGAAAACAGTTTCGATGCAGTTTCCATCTGCCAAACGTAGAATCCATTTGTGGGTACCATCAGCTGACGTATTTTCATAGGTCACTTCGGGAACATTGATTTCTGATTCTGTCATCAATTTTTCACGCAATGATTTACTTAAATTACTCATTGCATGAATATCTTGCGTACCTTGAAAATGTATCCATTTTAAAATTTGTGTTGCACGATAGGGTTTCTCACCCTGGCTAACACAAAATGCTTCCATGGCCTTTCGATCAAGGCCAAGTAAGTTGACTTTGTGTTGTTGCGGGGTGAGTTCAATCATGATTAAGCTAACTCAGTGGCTTTAACATATTTCACGATTTCATTTGCTTGAAAGAAAAACGCGATTTCTTGTGACGCTGTTTCTTCAGCATCAGAACCGTGTACTGCATTATGATCAATTGATGCAGCAAAATCAGCACGAATGGTTCCAGCAGCTGCTTCTTTTGGATTCGTTGCGCCCATGATTTGACGGTTTAATGCAATCGCATTTTCACCTTCTAAAACTTGTGCAAGCACTGGACCTGAGCTCATGAAATTCACTAACGCATTAAAGAAAGGACGTTGATTGTGCACAGCATAAAATGCTTCTGCTTGTTGTTTTGTTAAATGCATCATTTTAGAAGCTACAATTTGCAAGCCTGCTTTTTCAAAACGACGGTTAATTTCACCAATCAAATGCTTAGCAATCGCATCGGGTTTGATGATAGATAATGTTCTTTCTGTGGACATATTACCTCCAAATCTAGTTATTATGTGATGATGATTGAGACTAGGGCCTGTTTACAACTCGAAAACAAAAAAGCCGATATGATCGGCTTTTATTTATGAGTTACTAATTTCGAATATTCAGTATTACGTATTGAGTAAATGTAAACTGAGATTATCCTATTCAGCTCTTCCTACTAACTCTACTATCGCCATAGGAGCACAATCACCTTTGCGATTTCCATTCTTTAACACACGCAAGTAACCACCTGGACGCTGTTTAAAGTGTGGGCCAATCTCGTTAAAAAGTTTTAGAACTATTTCGCGATCACGTAATCGTGAAAAAGCAAGACGACGATTATGTAATGAATCAACCTTAGCAAGGGTGATCATAGGTTCTAAATAACTTCTTAGCTCTTTTGCTTTAGCCAGTGTTGTATTGATAAGTTCATGCTTTAACAATGAAACCATCATGTTTTTAAACATGGCCTTACGATGACTACTCGTTCGACTAAAATATCTACCGCTTTTACGATGTCGCATGATAAAACCTTCCTACTTATTACTCTTTATCTTTTAACGATGCTGGCGGCCAATTGTCTAAACGCATGCCTAATGACAGGCCATGCGACGCTAGCACGTTCTTAATTTCAGTTAATGATTTTTTACCTAGATTCGGTGTTTTTAACAAATCCGTTTCACTACGTTGAACTAGGTCACCTATGTAATAAATACTTTCAGCCTTTAAGCAATTTGCTGATCTAACAGTTAGCTCAAGATCATCAACAGGACGAGTATAGATTGGATTAATCGATAACTGATCTGCAGCATCCTTAGCAATTGGTGATGATTTTAAATCAACAAATGGTGATAATTGTTGTTGTAGAATTGTAGCTGACCGACGGATAGCTTCTTCCGGATCAAGCGTACCATTCGTTTCTAAATCGATTACCAACTTATCAAGGTCTGTTCTTTGCTCAACACGCGCATTTTCTACTGAATATGCAACGCGTAGTATTGGGCTAAAGCTAGCATCTAAGTGAAGAACGCCAATACTGGTTTTGCTTTCTTCTCTTGATTTGCTTCTCAAGGATGCAGATTGATAACCACGACCTAACATCACTTTCATTGTCATGTTGAGTTCACCAGCATCATTAAGATGTGCAATAACATGATCAGGATTAACAACTTCAACATCATGTTCTTGTTCAATGTCACCAGCAAGCACTGGACCTGCACCTTTCTTGCTGAGACGTAAAGTTACTTCTTCACGACCATGCAGCTTGATAGATACATTCTTCAAGTTAAGAAGAATTTCAACCACATCTTCTTGAACTCCTGATATGGTACCGTACTCATGTAATACGCCGTCAATTTTGGTTTCTACAATTGCGGCACCTGGCATTGATGATAATAAGATCCTACGTAAAGTAGTACCCAATGTGTGCCCAAAGCCTCTTTCGAGTGGCTCTAATGTTACCTTTGCGTGAAAAGGACTTATCGTCTCAACAGCAATTTCTCTAGGACTTAAAAACTCGTACGGATTATTCTGCATTAAATAACCTCATGGTTCCAAACTATTACTTGGAATAAAGCTCAACAATTAATTTCTCATAAATATCTGTAGGTAGATCCGCTCTGTCTGGAATATTTTTAAATACACCTGACAATTCATTTGCATCTACATCAATCCAGCCGCACGCTGCTCGGGATTGAGCCAAAGTCATGGCACCTTGAATTCGTAACTGCTGTTTTGAACGCGGTCTGATAGATATTACATCACCAGGTAACAACATTAATGATGGTATATTTACACTTCTACCATTCACTAGAATTGAACGATGACTTACCAATTGTCTTGCTTCGGCTCTTGTTGATCCAAAACCCATCCTATAGACTACATTGTCTAATCTGCTCTCTAAAAGCTTCAGCAAGTTTTCGCCTGTTGAACCTTTTAACCTTGCAGCCTTTTTGAAGTAGTTACGGAATTGACGCTCCATAATACCATAGATACGTCTTACTTTTTGTTTTTCACGTAACTGTCCACCATACTCAGTCACTCGGCCTCTACGTGCCCCGTGCATGCCTGGTGGGGTATCTAATTTACATTTTGTATCAAGCGAACGTACGCCGCTGATTAGTGATAAATCAGCACCTTCACGTCTTGCTAATTTACATCTTGGTCCAAGATATCTTGCCATCAACCTTCTCCTATACGTTACACGCGACGTTTCTTAGGATCACGGCAACCATTAAATGGTATGCCTGTCGCATCTGTGATCGATAATATTTTTAATCCCGCTGTATGCAATGAACGGATTGCAGACTCTCTGCCTGGGCCAGGTCCTTTCACGCGGACATGTACGTTTTTCATGCCAAAGTTTTCTGTAGCGATTTGCGCTACTTTGGTAGCTGCTTCACCTGCTGCATATGGCGTTGACTTACGTGAACCACGATATCCACAGCTTGCTGCGCTTGACCAAGAAATCGTATTACCTTGGACATCAGTAATTGTCACAACCGTATTATTGAAAGAAGCACGTATATGCGCTATTCCGTCAATAACCTGCTTCTTTGCCTTCTTACGCACTTTAGTTGTTTGCGTTTGTTGAACTCTGGACTCTGACATTGCTATCTATTTTCCTAGTTGACTACATGAAATAAGTAGTAGCTTTATTTATTAGTGCCTTTACGTTTACCTTTACGCGTTCTAGCATTTGTTTTAGTACGCTGGCCACGGACTGGTAAACCTCTCCTATGCCGTAACCCACGGTAGGCGCCTAATTCTACTAATCGTTTAATATTCATTGATACTTCACGTCGTAAGTCGCCTTCTACACGCAACTTAGCAACTTCATTACGTAAGCTATCAAGTTCTGCTTCAGAAAGATCTTTCACTTTTGTTTCTGGTCTGATCTTTGCAGCTTCACATATATCTGCTGCTCTACTGCGCCCAATTCCATAAATGGAAGTGAGCCCAATCACTATATGCTTTTGTACTGGTATGTTAACACCTGAAATTCGGGCCGCCATTAAATCACTCCTACAACTCTTACTTTACATTTTACTGATCACGTTACTAGAAAAGCGCGTCAGTTTAATCTCGAATTAATAAAAAATCAATCTCTCTCGCATGCAAAACACAAGAAAATTAACCTTGTTTCTGCTTATGCCTCTTTTCTTTACAAATAACGCGCACTACACGATTGCGACGTACAATCTTACAGTTACGACATATTTTTTTAACTGATGCACCTACTTTCATAATCAACTCCAATTCAGCAAGCTTTATTATATAAACGTTATTTGTATCCCATACCGCCAGCACGCAAGTTTGCTTTCTTTAATAATGACTCATATTGATAAGACATCATGTGAGCTTGCACTTGTGCAATGAAATCCATAACGACTACAACAATAATTAACAAGGATGTGCCGCCAAAGTAGAACGGTACATTCCATGTCAAAATCATAAACTCAGGCAATAAGCAAACGAGTGTAACATAAATCGACCCAGCAAGCGTCAAACGTGACATGACTGTATCGATATATCTGGCAGTTTGTTCGCCTGGGCGAATACCGGGTATAAATGCGCCTGATTTCTTTAAATTGTCAGCTGTATCTTTTGGATTAAATACAAGCGCTGTATAAAAGAAGCAGAAGAAAATAATCGCCGCTCCAAATAATACCATATGAAGTGGCTGTCCTTGCTGTAAAGCAACGCCCAGCGTTCCTAGCCATTCCATCCCTTTTCCATGTCCAAACCACTGAGCTAACGTAGCTGGAAATAGGATAATACTTGACGCAAATATCGGTGGTATAACACCTGACATATTGATTTTTAGAGGCAAATGACTGCTTTTAGCAGAATATACATTTCCTCCTTGCATATTTCGTGCATAATTTATTGTGATCCGACGCTGACCTCTTTCTACAAAGACCACAAAAGCAACGACACCAACAACAGCAAGTATGATCAACAATAAGGCAACAACTTGTAGCTGTCCTTCACGAACTTGCTCAAGTGTGCGAGCAATTGCCGACGGCAGGCCTGCTACGATACCAGAGAAGATGATAATAGATATACCATTACCAATCCCTCGCTCTGTCACTTGCTCACCTAACCACATTAAAAACAATGTTCCAGTAACCAATGTTAATGTTGTTGTCAGATAAAACGAAATACTTGGATCTAATGCAATACCATGCGCAGCCAACATTTTTGAAACACCGATTGCCTGAAATGTAGACAATACAAGAGTTCCATAACGCGTATATTTATTGATCTTACGTTGCCCCGATTCGCCTTCTTTTCTTAACTCAGAAAGTTGTGGCGACAACACAGTCATCAATTGAATAATGATAGATGCGGAAATATAAGGCATTATACCTAATGCAAAAACACTAAACCGCATTAATGCACCGCCGGAAAACATATTGAACAAGCCAATAATGTTATTTTGCTGTGCGTTAAACAGGTCTTGTAATTTAAGTGGGTTCAATCCCGGTACAGGGATATAGGATCCTACTCTAAATACAATAATTGCGAGAAGCACAAATAGCAAACGACGTTTTAAGTCAACAAATCCTTGATTCGCAGTACCCGTTCCTGGACGATTTGTACCCATCTATACCTCAACCTTACCACCAGCAGCTTCAACCGCTTTCTGTGCACCCGATGTTACTGGTAACCCACGGATTGTAAGCGTCTTATCCAGTTTGCCTGTAGAAATAATCTTAACAAATTTAGTACTATTTCTGATTAAGCC
>Ga0207068_1160_pt1 | contig 19031 bp, 9 predicted proteins | sample Alteio_BWMinCont_23_FD_153475 | JGI IMG/M metagenome (GOLD analysis project Ga0207068, IMG submission 153475) | Enriched cells from forest soil in Barre Woods Harvard Forest LTER site, Petersham, Massachusetts, United States -... | ecosystem: Environmental > Terrestrial > Soil > Temperate forest >... | reverse complement strand
AGCCGGTAATTGAGGTTTCCCGGTCTTCCCGGCAGACTGCGGCAAGATGGCTTGACGACTTCGATCATGGACCATCTGAAACCATCCGATCGTCAAGACAATTGCCATAGCGCCAATTGCTAGTCCCCATCGCAGCTTGGAACTGGCCTGACTGGCCGGAAATCGAAACCACTGCGAAAAGGACAGCTTCTGAGCAGCAACAAACTGCTTGGGTTCTCGCGAAATTTCGGTGAGAGCGCTCGCAAGCTGTACTCGTGCTCGTCCTTGCCGGGATCCTAGATACCGCCGTGCGAAGTCCTGTTTATCGAGATCAGAAAGCTTGTCTCGCACGTAGGAGTCAATCAGATCGTTTTCCGCCTCGATTAATTCCTGAAAGACGTTCGCATCGGAAAGATATTTGTTCTCCAGATCGATTTGCTCCTCCGCCGATGCCCTGCCAAGAAGGTAGAGTTTCAGCGATTTCTGATCGGTCATGGCGCTTTCCATGTTGTTGTGTTCCAATTGGCTCCTACCTCGCCCGGCATGGCGTCTGCCTATACTGGTAGTCGTTCAAGAAGCGTTACATCAAAAAAGTACAGAGCGCTGTCACAAAAACCGTATTACTCCCATTTAATCATGAAGGTGCGATGACGCTCGGGATCTTCCCGTCGGCTTCTGCCGCCTCGATTCCAGGCATTTACTCGCGCACTGTTCAAGTTTTTCTCTTAGCCGGCACGCTCGCACCCTCAGCGCGTCCACAGTAACGCCGGCTGCGCGGGCCAGCTTTTGCCGATGGACTTTCTGCTTGTCTTCCTCGGCGCTGTAATAATCAAGCGCCAGCGCACGGTCTGCCGCATTCAGGCGTCCCAGGCACTCTCTCAAGCAGGCAAGAGTACTCTGACGATCTAGTTCAATGATCATCTCGTGCTCGTGGTCCCGAGTGTCCCGCAGCGATTCTTCGCCACCGGGTAGGTCTCCAATTGAGGATTCCCGCTGACTCTTCTTATGAGTTTCCAACCACAGTTTTCGCGCCACTCCGACTACAAATTGGGAGACGTCCCGGATTTTTTCGTCCTGAGGTTTTCTCGCCACTGTGTCTAGGGCTTTATCGGCGAGATCCTCCGGACACGCACACTGATGCCACTCGAAAAACTTCACCAGGCGACAACGAAGATTTCGATATTGATCCCAAGCCTTCGCTGGCTCGGAATCCAGCCGCATCAGTAAGCGGTTGAGATCTGTCTGCCTGTCATCGTGTTCGCCGAGCACTCGTGCGCTTTTCATTTTCTCCATGAATCGAACCGCTGGCCGTTACTTCCACTCCCCTTGCAGCGTAAACCCTGCCCAGTAGTAGGGGTCAGCCCACCTCTTTCGTTTCTGCATTTCCAACTGCGCATGCCGCAGGGCCGCTGCGGGCGGGAGGCCAGCTTGCAGCATGCCTTTATAGAACAGTGCCATCAGTTCGGAGGTGGCAACATCGTCGACGTTCCACAGGCTCGCCAGTACTCGGCTTGCCCCGGCATACATGAATCCTCGCGTGAGCCCTACCAGCCCTTCGCCGCCGATTTCCTTCCCTAATGCCGTTTTACACGCGCTGAGCACCACCAAATCGGCAGGGAGGGTCAGGTTGTAGACATCCTGCAAGTCCACGAATCCATCCTCAGGTTGGCCTGCCGGGTTTACCAAGGACAAGACTAATCCTGACAACCCGGGATGCTCGTTATCCAAAAATCCGTGGGTGGCAAAGTGCACGATGCGATATTGGCGCAGTTCTTTGCTTAGGGTTGTTTCTCGGCTCGCCTGGAAACCCAGCGCCTCCATGCTTGTCCCAGGTTTCGCGGCCGCCATGATCGCGGCTGCCTCATGACGCGAAAATGCGAGGCGCGACAACGCAACTACTGGCTGTTGCGTCCCCGAACCTACATCCTGGATCGACCGGGTTAAGTGTTCCGTAGACTCGGAAATCTGCGCGCTGTCGAGCGCCTTGTCGTCCACCGAGGCCGGTTTCAATGCCTTGCCAACTCGCGGATCGTTTTTGTCGAACACTGGATCGGCTAGGATCGCTACTTCTTTGGGGCGAGGGCCACGCTCGCTCGCCTGGCGCCGCAACAAAGCTAGTACTGACGCCGATGGCAAATTCACAATTTCGTGCTCCGCCACGAGTGGGATATCTGCCTTCGAGGTATCACTCGCTGGAACCGGCAATGCGGCGAAGGATATATACTGAAGCGCGCCGTCCGCGACGATGAGCAGCCGCGTGCTTGCTAACCGCGGGGCAATCGGCCCAAGCAGCATCTGACTTAGCGTGGCCGACGTTCTTTTGTATTCCGCGTCATCTTTCGCGAGTCGAGCTTTGCGTTGCACGCTGGTCTCACCTTCCACCCAGCGGTTGCGCGTCGTGAGCAGATCGTAGAGATGGCGGGCGGTGTCCTCAATCTCGGAGCGCTTCGGCAGTTCATAGGAATCCAGCGAGGTAGGCGTCAAGGCAAAAAGAAAGCTGCGTTTCTCCCCTAACGCGTATTCCAGGAGCATCGTGTAGTTATCGAGTAACTGCTGCTGTATCGCGCCGGCGCTCAAAGGCTGTAGCTGCGTCAGCGCAGCGTAGACCGGGCTGCTGGAACGTAGCTGCGCCTCAGCATCCTGGTATTCGGACGTCAGATCGCCGATTTCCTTTTCCACTGCCTTGATCTGATTGACGCTCTGATTGACGCTCTGATCGCCGCCATGCTCCTCGCTGAGCAAGCGCGCGCGCCGTTCGGTCTTGGCCTGGATGTCGTTTTGCAATGAGCGTTCTTTTGCGATCAAAGCAGGATCGCCCCCCGTACGGATATCCACGTGGGCCGCAGCAAGCGTCTCCAACAAGCCTCGGGCCCTGGAACGCTCCACCACGGCAAACGCTTTCTCCGGTTGGTTCAGCTTCACCAGCACATCAATGTAGTCCTTGTAGTAATCCTGGTGCTGTGCGCGAAAGCCGGAGCGGACTTCGGCAGCGCCACCCATCTGGGCGACTTGACCTTCCAGCGTACGGAGCGCCTGCTCGTACATCTGGGCCGCCGCATCCAGTTGCTGTTTGTGAAGCGCAATTCCGGCCAGAGCAGCCAGGGTTTCCGCGTGTTCGGTGCTCTCGGGAGCCAGTTTCTCGCGGATGATCAGGGCCTTTTGGTAGTATTCCTCCGCCTTGGTCAGATCTTTTCGGTCCTTGGCAAGATCCCCCAGATTGCCGAAGCTCATGGCTGCCTCAAGACTCCCCGGAGCCAGTTTTTGTGCGATTTCCAAACTCTGCCGGTAGTATTCTTCTGCCTTGGTCAGATCTTTTCGGTCCTTGGCTACATCCCCCAGATTACCGAAGCTGATGGCTACATCAAGGCTCCCCGGACCTAGCTTCTGCCGGATCTCAAGCGCTTGGCGGTAGTACTGCTCCGCCTTGGCCAGATCGCCTCGCCTGCTGGCCACAGTTCCGAGATTGTTCAAGCAACCCGCTACAGCAAGACTCCCAGAAGCCAGCTTTTGAGTGATATCAAGGACCTGGTGGAAGTATTGCTCCGCCTTGGCCAGATCGCCTCGGTCCCTGGCTACATTCCCAAGACTGTTGAAGCTGGCGGCAACAACCAGGCTTCCAGGAGCCGCCTTTTGAGTGATATCAAGGACCTGGTGGAAATATTGCTCCGCCTTGGCCAGATCGCCTCGGTCCCTGGCTACATTCCCAAGGTTGTGGAAGCTGGCGGCAGCAGCAAGACTCTCGGGAGCCAGCTTCTGCTTGATGTCTAGGGACTGGCGGTAGTATTGCTCCGCTTTCGCCAAATCCCCTCTCTTCCAAGCTACGAGCCCGATATTGTTGAAGCTGGCGGCAACAGCAAGGCTCTCAGGAGCCAGCTTCTGTCTCATGTCCAAGGCTTGGCGATAGTACTCCTCCGCCTTCAACAGGTCCCCTCGGTTCCAAGCTATGGTTCCGAGTTTATTAAGGCTCATGGCAATCATCAGGTTTTCGCGGTCCAATTTCTGGCCTTCGGCTATCGCTTGTTGATAGTACTTTTCCGCGTTTTTCCAATCGCTCCGGTCGTTGAAGGTCTGCGCCCAAGCCTGGAGTAAAGACGCCATGATTCTCGGGTCGGATCCCTTTGCCTTTGCTGTCTCCAGTGCTTCTTGATAAGTATCGTCGGCTTCCTTCCATTGACGCTTTTCCGCAAACGTATCCGCAACGTGAGCCAGCAACCACGCTGCCGCGGGACCATCGGCATGGCTGGCAAGTGTCCGCCAGCGTCCCGCTGCCTCGGCCGGCTTTCCCGCAGCCGACAACTGCCGGCCCTCGCGGTATAGATCCAGAAGACCGCTTTGGAAATTCGGCCGCGCCTGCGTCCCCCAGACGTCCGGTCCCAACATCCAATTTCGTTTCTCTGTCCCGCGGAGACCTTCCAGCGTCACTGCTCCTCGCGGCGCCTGCTCCATTTCGATCTCGGATAAGTCAAACGGCGACTGGATTTCTCCTTTGACATCGTCCCGAGTCCAACTCAGAATGACATCGCCCTCCGTCAGTCCCGCTTTTTCGCTCTCGGAATTCTTCGCGACGCTTTCCACTATCAGTCCTTGCTTGACGTCTGCTTCGGCGCATGGGGTTCCAGCACTTGCTGCCGGCAATGTCGGTCCCACAAGAGAAACGCATGCAAGGAACAATAGTGCGCCACAAGCGGCCAATCGAGGTCTCGCTGTAAACATTGGTGGCGAGAAGAACCCTCGCTCACTGAGCGCTGCAATGAATAGCGGTTGCCTAATCCTCATGAGGATGAAGCCTCAGGAACTCTGCTGCGTTGCATTTAATCTTGCAATTTTAGAACAATCTTTAGCAAGTATCAGCCTGCCCGAATAGTCTGTCAACAACTTGCGTTTGGTGGTTTGGTGGTGGCATGGCCTCTCAATCCGCGCGATCAGTTTGGACTGTGATTTTGATCTGAGCGGAGCCGAAATACGAAAAAGCTGAAAGGCTGTGCATTCTGGCGCCACATGGTTGTCGCTTCTCATCAAGAAATTTATATGTAATGTTTTCCATTTGTGAGCCAGTAAGAAGTGTGGCGGTTCCAAGCCAAGCGGTGGGCCGCACATCACAGGGACGAGAAACATCGCTGACTCCGTGACGGTTACAACGGTTTATCTGGCCGCAGGGCTGCACCGACCGTTTGCCCGCGTCATTGCGCGGCCGTCGCGGGCAGACAAATCGGCTCTATCGTGCAGGAAATCTGGATTCGGAAAGGATATTGGCATGATCAACTCCTCCTCAGGGTGCAATCTTGATCTTCGGATAATAAAGTGGTGCATGTGGTCCGTGCGTTCGCTGCAATTCTCTATGCTGGCAATAATTGTCACTATGCTTGGCGTAGCTCTCAGTGATGCGTCGGCGTACGGGCAAGGGCCTGTGTTGAACAGCATCAGTGATCAGACACAAGTTCCGGAACCGGGGTCTGGACACAACTATCAAAACCTGCTCAACGAGACCGTGAATTTCTCCAACGGATCTGTTGATTTCAAGATTTCCTTTCCTGTCCCGAAAAGCCGCGGCTTTACCTTACCGTACTATTGGAGCTACAACTCCGCAGCTGTCAATCCGCTCAATGCTGTCGACAATACCCCGTATTGGGACGCATACTGGACGCAAGCTGCCGACACGACTCTCGATGGCTGGAACCTTGCTGGAGGGATGCCATCGGCGACCGCTGCGGTCTGGAGTTTCACGCCACCACCGAATACTCATCAAACGTTTGCCGGGTGCAATTATCAGTCCGGAATGACATTCACAGATTCATCCGGGGTAATGCACAATCTCTATATTTCCGCGGAAGCCACATCCGAAACAGCTGCCGGGGTTGTACAGACCTGCGGCACTCAGCCGTATGTGCCGCCGGGCGGAGACGGTCAGGTGGTCGGAATTCCAGACCCGAATACCGCCGTAAACGACCTTGCCGGCCTTAACCCGACGACCGGATCCTTGGTTGTACTGGATAAAGATGGAACGGCCTACTCTTTCAATGGAGGCGTCGGTCTGCAAAATGGAAACACGCCGCCTACGCTTGAAAGCATGATAGACAAGAATGGCAATTCCATTAGCTTTTCAAGTACAGGTGGGGCGTTGTGGACGGATACGGCGGGCCGGCCCGGGCCGCTCTTGAGCGGAAATGAGACAATAACTGCGTCCCAGACCGTTAGTTCCATTACTCAAGGTACGGTAACCAACAGTTTCCCCACTAGCCTTCCGACTACGCTCACGGTTGGAAATCTCTCCTATACGGCAACTTGGGGCACTACTCCTGTGAGCTATACGATCAAAGTTCAAGGGGGCGGAAGTACAGCTGAAAATATTGGGTGTCAAGCGTTTCCTACCTCTGTGGTTGGATCGCGCATCGTCCTTACCTCGTTGACCCTACCCAACGGCCAGAAGTATACGTTTCAGTACAACAATGCCTTTGGATTGCTCAGTCAAGTCACCTACCCTGACGGAGGATGGGTTGAATATACGTGGCAACTAAGTTCTGGCCCCAGCGAATTGTCATCATTTGGAGGGGAGCAAGAGGTGATCGCCGGCAATGGGACTACCGAGAACAATGGATCAATTACATATCAACCGGTCAACTCTGCCTGCAACTGGGAATACCAGACTCCTGTCCTCGAAACGCGAACCGTGAGTTTCGACGGCACCTCAACTGCACAAACGCAGAGCTTTGTTTTCAATACGGCCTTCCCCGCTCTCACCGGCGGAACTGCAAATCCATGGACCTCTCGAACTGCAACCGTAACAACAACCGACAACAAGGTGGGGGTCAGCTCCCAAACTGTGTATACATATCTACCATATTACGTTCCAAACCAGCCGAATACAGGTGGAGCTGTCGCCAATCAGACACCAATGGAATCCACAATCGCGTATTACGATTGGGGACAGAGTACACCGTCGAAAACGGTTCAGAAGACATGGTACGCCGTTAACTACATGTCTCCAGTCATCGGAAGTGAGTCAACCACAATTAATAAGACTGGTGAAACATCCGGTACGATCTACTACTACGGCTTCCCATCAGGCTCGGCATCGCTTGACTTTTTTGAATATCTTCTGGAGAAGGACGACTACGATTATGGAGCCGGGCCGATTCCTGTCCCAGCCACGACGAATCCACCATTTACACCACCCTCCTCCTCCAGGACGCCTACGAAGAAGACATTTTATAACTACACTTGCTGCGAATTGCTGCAACTCGGGCAGCCATATGGGAAAACAACGAACCAGACCCCTATAACCGTTCCACCGCTTCTAGCCGGTGTGGTAGTCGAATCAGTGTCACCAAACGGAACCGCCACAATCCAGGCTGCTACGCAGTACGCCTATGATTCCTACTCTGGCGGCCAGTTGGCGCCGCTTAGTATTGCCCCGGCATCTCACGCTTCCAGTTACAGCACAACCATGACTTCACGAGGTAATCCCACATCAGTCACGCGGTGCACAACCCTTCCAACCTCGCCAACGGGATCGTGCTCGGTTGGACCGACCACCACGTACAATTACGACATCACCGGTCAGCTAGGATCGATGACCGATGCCAACGGCAACACTACTACATATTCGTTTGCCGATAGCTTCACCGATGACAAGTCCGCCCCCAGCACGAACGCATATCTTACGCAAATCAAGTATCCGCCGGCGGGTGGCGGAACCCTTAGCAGATCGTTTGAGTACAGCTACTGGCTCGGATACTTAACCCAATCGACAGACGAGAATGGGGAAACAACCACCTACGCATACAGCGACCCGCTCGATCGGCTCACGCAGATAAAGTATCCTGACAACGGGGAAGAGACAATCTCTTACGGCGATACCGCGCCGAGACCGACGGTCACGACTTCGAAGCTTTTGAATTTGTCTACCAATCTATGGGAGACCAGTATTGCCACCACGGACGGAATGGGACATGTGGTTGAAACTCAGCTCACAACCGATCCCGGAGGGACGGACACGGTGCTCACGACGTATAACGGCGAGGGCAAGGTCTACACAGTCAGCAACCCGTTCCGGGGAAGCTCACTGATCGCAGGCACAACCACGACCAATTATTACGATGTCTTCGGCCGGCCCATCGAGACGGTTGAGCAGGATGGAAGCAAGCGACAGTGGTGCTACGACGACTTCGCTTCCTCGCCGGCGGTTGCCAATTGCAGCGGACCTCTTGCGACGACCCCCGTCGCAACCGGCACCTGGGTGGACTCGACCGATGAAAATGGGAATCACTGGCAGCACACCTCCGATGTTTTCGGCAGACTGACTGACGTTGTGGAACCCAACGGCGCCTCCCAGAGCCCGAGCATGGAGACGCAGTACGCCTACGATGCGCTGAATGACCTGCTGACGGTGAAGCAGTGCGGGGCATCCTGTTCATCGCCCGCTCCCAATGGCCCCATCAACCGGTCGTTCACGTACAACAGCCTTGCGCAGCTTGTGATGGGCACCAATCCGGAGACGGGCATGGTCAGCTATGGCTACGACTTGAACGGCAACGTGCGGACCAAGACGGATGGACGCGGTGACGTCGTCAGCTCCACCTACGACGCTTTGAACCGGAAGACGTCTGAGGTATCGACGACGCAGCCTACTTACACCCATAGCTTTATTTACGATCAAACCTCAGCTGTGGGGGTAACATTCATAAACCCCCTCGGCAATCTTACGGCAGAAACAACGTGGTACAACGGCTCTCCTATCGTAGTCGGGGGGACAACTCTTTATTGGAACCACGACGCTAGGGGCCGTGTACTGGGAACGATGACCTGCACGCCGGCAAGTTGCAATAGCACCAATATCGCCGACAGCACTTGGTACAATCTCAACAACACCTATGATCTGGCGGGCAACGTGACCAGCTACACCGACGGTTTTGGGACAACGATTTCGTCCACTTATGACGGCGCCGGTCGGCTTTCAATGGTCACCAGCAGCGGGAATGGCACAACCCCTACCGGGACGCTTTGGATGGCCAACAGCTATAGCGCGGTGGGTCTGACGCAGGCGACATTAGGCAACGGGGCGATTGATTCCTTGACGTACACGAATCGCCTGTGGCTTCAATCGTCCAGCACAGTTAATCCAACGAGCGGCCAGACTATTTACAGTGAGGGGCTGACTTACTACCCCAATGGCAATTTGCAATCTGCCACTGACTCAGTGAACGGCAACTGGACATATATCAACGACACTTTGAACCGTCTTTCGACAGCAGTGTCCTCGAACACGGGGCAGGGATGCCAGTTCAGCTATGACGCCTTCGGAAATCGCACCCAGGAAGCGCCCTACCAGGGAAGTTGTTTCATGGAGAGCGCGACCTTCAGCACACCCACCAACCACATCGACGGATACTGCTATGATGCGGCGGGCAATCTGTTGGATCCCTACGCCTGCCCTGCCAGCGGTATCAAGAATCAGTATTACTACGATGGGTTTGGCAATCTGCTGTCGCCCAATTTCAATTCCGCGAGCGTCAACAGCTACGCCGTGGATGCGCTGGGGCACCGCATCGGCAAGTGGAGCGCTGGCTCGCTGGCCAACCAGTATCTCTACGGCAGCGACGGGAATGTGGTGGCGGAGATGGATGGGTCGGGCAACTGGTTGCAGACCAATGTGCATGCTCGCGGGCAATTGCTGGCACAGTTTCTTCCGACAGGTATAAGCTTCTTGCACGCCGACCATCTGGGCACGATCCGTGCCGAGAGTAACTCCGGTGGCACGAGAACGGAAACATGTTCCAACTTGCCTTTCGGGGATGCTCTGAATTGCAACGGCAACACCGACCCCTTCGGCTATCACTTCACCGGCAAAGAGCACGATACCGAATCAGGAAACGACTACTTCAAATACCGCTACCTCGCGTCTTCCATGGGGCGGTGGCTGTCACCTGATCCGTCTGGGTTAGATCACGTTGATCTGGGCAATCCTCAAGAGCTCAATCTCTACAGCTATGTCGGGAACCGTCCGTTAACTTTCGTTGACCCTGAGGGGCTCTGCTGGAAGGGATTCCAGTGGGCCTGCGACATTATTCAGCGGGTCGAAAACCGATTCAGCGGCTATGGATTCCAAACCGACGATCAGCTACTGAAAAACCCTAATAAAAGGTCGCAGAACAAGATTGAGGAGAATCGCAGGAAGGAAAGTCAGCCAGCTCCATCGTTGCCAAAACCGGGCACACCGGGCTATATCGATGTACAACTCGATCCAAATGCCCCACCTCCGCCGCGGCTCAGTTTCAGGGCGACGCCAGCGCCGAAGAGACCAGAACCTCCCGGCATTTATGAATGTCTAACGGTCCCAGGTGACGCGATGGATTCTTACCGTGAGCAGATGGCGGCTTATAACGCGGCAACGGAGGGAAGCTCATCACAGAGTGACGAGGGGTTCAGTAATGAGCAATTCGTTGGATCTCCTGGAGCACTCGTATCCATAAATCCAGGGAAAGGTTGGTCAGAAATGGGAGACGAATCGGCCAACGCGAAAGGAAACGCTGCAGCCCTTGCTGCGCAAGCTTTCGTGTCCGGAGGAGGATGCCTGCTATCAAGGTAGGCGAGCGATGAAGAGCGGAACGGACGAGGAGCAACATTGCACTCGCAGCGGTTCATTGCCGAAATCCCGACAGCTTTTCCACTTTTTCCAACAGGAAAGGCACTTTCTCCACAGGATATCCACCGCGGAAGCCGCCAAATCTCTTGAACCCGTTTAGCGATTCGTAGATAGTGGTTACACATGAGCGTGAGATGTTCAATGAAGAACATCCACCCCAACACCCGGCCCGTACGGCTGGTACAGGCCGGGTTGAATTTTGCCCGAACAATTTATTTTTTAGCTCCGGCAGACGATGCCGGTTTACATGGAGATTTTCGCCTGTTTTCACCCCTGAAATACCTGTTTATTTGGCGCCTGAAATAGGAGAAAATTAAATTCCGCACCCTGCCATGGCCACAACCGATTACAGTCTGGATCGCGGGTTGCCGGCCAGCATAGATGCCGAGCGGGCCATCCTGGGCGCCATTCTTCTGGACAACCTTGCCTATCATCAGGCGGCCCAGGCATCGCTGCTGCCGGAAGATTTTTCACTCGATTCGCACCGCCGCATCTACCTGCGGATGACGGAATTGTGCGAGAGCGGGCGTCCGGTCGATTTTGTAACCCTTTCCGAGCAATTGGGCCAGCACAAGGAAATTGAATCCGTGGGCGGCGTGGCGTATGTGACTTCTCTGACGGACGGCCTCCCGCGCGTCAAGAATATTGAACAATACGTCAAGATCGTCAAAGACAAGGCACTGCTTCGCACCTTGATTCATGCCGCTACCAGCGCAATCCAGACGGCATACGAACAAGAGGCTCCTGCGGAAGAGATCATCGATTCCGCCGAGTCCGCCATCTTCCGCATCGCGGAGCACCGGATGGGCCAGGGATTTCTTGCGATCCCGGATATCGTCAAGGGATCATTCGGCTCGATTGACCGGCTCCTCGAACAAGGCCAGCAGATCACGGGCCTGAAAACGCATTTTCAAGAGCTGGATAGCCTCACCAGCGGCCTGCAAAAATCTGACCTGATCATCATTGCCGCCCGTCCGTCCATGGGCAAGACGGCTTTCGCAGTCAACATAGCTGAGAACGCTGGCATCAATGATAAGAAAGTCGTGGGCCTGTTCTCGCTGGAAATGTCGCGCCAGTCGCTCATCTTGCGCATGCTATGTTCGCAAGCCATGGTCGACTCCCATAAAGTGCGCACTGGGTTCTACTCCCGTGAGGACCGCGCCAAGCTGGTGGACGGTCTAGCCGCCCTGATGGATGCGCCCATCTTTATTGATGACACGCCGGGGATCTCGATTTCCGAGATGCGCGCCAAGTGCCGCCGCCTCCAGCAGGCGCGCGGCAAGCTGGACATGGTGATTGTCGATTACCTGCAACTGGTGGCGGCAGCGCCCGCGGGCACCGGACGCCGCTATGAAAACCGCACTCAGGAAGTTTCCGCCATCTCGCGCGGCCTGAAGATGATGGCCAAGGAGATGAACTGCCCCGTGGTCGCGCTCTCGCAGCTAAGCCGCGCTCCCGAGACCCGGACCGGCAGCAATCGTCCGCAACTTTCCGACCTGCGCGAGTCCGGCGCAATCGAGCAAGACGCGGACGTGGTCGGCTTCATCTTCCGCGAGGAAGTGTACAAACCCGACGACCCCGATCTCGAAGGCAAAGCCGAACTGATTATCGCCAAACAACGCAACGGTCCTACGGGTACGGTGCGCCTGGCTTTCATCAAGCGCTCGACCCGCTTTACGGACTTGGCCGATGATATGGGGACGCCACCGGGAGAGTACTGAAACCCGCAATCATGGCTCCACATAAATTCTATGCACCCTCTCGCCCAGGCGAGTCAACAGTTCGTGCGTGATGGTGCCGGCTTGTTCGGCAACTTGTTCCGGACGCAGCGTGTGGCCGTTGTGCGCGCCGTAGAGCAACACTTCCGCGCCAATGCTGACGTTCGGAATGTCCGTCACGTCAATCTGCATTTGGTCCATGCTGATCCGGCCGACAACCGGCGCTGGGTGCCCTTCAACCAGTACGTGACCTCTGCCGGAGAATCCCCAGGGCAATCCGTCATCGTACCCGAAGGGAACTATGCCCACCTTGATTTTGCGCGGGGCAGTAAAGGTGTTGTTGTAGCCCAACGTAGCCCCGGTGGGATATTCCTGAAGGCTGCTAATATGGCTGGTCACCCCCAGGGCCAGCTCCAGGTCCATGGCTTTCTGCGTGGCGGCTGACGGATGAATGCCGTAGAGTCCCAAGCCAATGCGCACCATGGTATAACGCGCTTCAGGAAAGCGGATGGCCGCGGCCGTGTTGGCGGCATGAATCTGGAGGCCGTTGAAGTCTTGAGCTTCCAGGCTAGTAACAACATCGTTGAACAAGGTTATCTGTTGCCGTGTGAAGTCGTCGGCTTTAGGATCGTCAGCGGAAGCAAAGTGCGTGCATACGCCGGTCAGCCGCATGGTTCCGCATGCGCGTATGCGATGTGCCAGTTCCAGGGCTTCTGTTGGCGCCACGCCCAGGCGGTGCATGCCGGTATCAACTTTAAGATGAACATCCAGAGTACGCCCGCTGCCAGCCAACGATCGGGCGAATGCATCTTCCAGCCCCGCTGAATAAATCACTGGCGTCAAACGGTAGTGCAGAAGATTGTCCACGTCTTCACGCTCGGCGAGGAAGATAAAAATCTCCTGGTCGGCGCCGTTTTTCCTCAGGGCAACGCCTTCATTCGCTGACGACACTCCCACGTGATGGACGCCCAAACGGGACATCCAGGAAGCAAGCTGCACCAGGTCAGTGCCATAAGCCATGGCTTTGAGCATGGCCATAATGTGCGCGCCGCCGCAGTGACGACGGAAGCGGGCAATATTGCCTTCAATCGCGGCCAGGTTGATCCACTGGCAGCGCTGGGCGATGGCGCCAGAAAGGTCGTACACCGCTTGGACCATGCCGGCGTTGCGGGGACCCTTGAAAAGGACGGTGTCACCGGAGCGAAGCAAAGGAAGCAAATGCTCTTTGAGTTCGACTGTATTCTGTACGTGGAACACAAACCCGTCCGCTTTTGCGGCCTGGTAGCCTTCCGCTGTGCTTTGCAGTCCGCCGTTGCCCACCAGGAAAAGATGACTGAATCCGCATTCTCCTGCCTGTGCTCCTACCTGCCGGTGCTCACGCTCCGAGCTTGCACCCAGCTCGCGCATTCCAGCGAAAGCAAATAACCTCTTGCCGCCTGGCCCCGCACTCTGCGCCGCCGTGCGCAACGCGGCCTGGACGGAAATGGGGTCTGAGCTGTATCCGTCATTGATGAGGCGTATGCCCTGCGGCGACGACCACAGCTCCATGCGGGTTGAGCTGGGCGCATACCCGCCCAGGGAAGCGGCTATCTCTTCCAGACCCACGCCCAACAAGTGCGCGGCCACCGCGGCCAATTGCAGATCTGCAATGATCTCCGCCGATCGCGTCTTTATGTTTGCGCTGCGCTTTTCACCGGCGGCGGTCCGCAGCTCTACAAGTTGGCCTTCTTCGGTCAATCCAATGGAAAGCAGCGAGAGCACTTGCGGGTCTGATCCTGCCTTGTAGACCGCACATTTTAGCTGTTTGGCGGATTCTTCTATGGTCGGCTCCCGTGCCGGAATCAGTACCCAGCCGTCTCTTGGGATGTCCTTGAATAGCAGCATCTTTTCGCGCGCGATGGCCTCGCGGCTTCCGAATGCGCCTAAGTGTGCCATGCCGATGTTGGTAAGAATGCCGTAGTCTGGTGTCGCAATCTCCGCCAGCGGAGCCATCTCTCCCGGCGCGGAAATGCCAACTTCCAGGATTGCCAATGGCTCGGGTTTCTCGGCTGAGAGTACCGCCAAGGGAAGGCCTAGCTGGCTGTTGTAACTTCCTGGAGAGGCTAGAAACCGTCTGCCTGCAAGAAGAGTTTTCAAGGCATCTTTGACGATGGTCTTGCCATTGCTGCCCGTAATGGCCAAGACTTTGACAAAGAACTCGCGCCGCTGCCAGCGTGCCAGAGCCTGAAGCGCGCGTAGCGGATCGTGCACCACAATTAGCGGCCAGGTGCGTTGTATTGCCAGGGTGGCTATAGCGTCTTGGGCGATCATTGCAGCATTTGCGCCATTGCGAAAAGCGTCGGCCAGAAAGAGATGGCCATTCGTGCGCCCGCCTTTCAGCGCAACAAACAACGATCCTGGAGAGGCTCCGCGTGAATCGGTGATAATTCGCTCGATGACCGGCGGCACGGACTGGCAGCGCAATTCTCCGCCAGCTTCGTGGGCGATGCGATCGAGTTTGGTTGAGACCAAGGACCTCTACTCCGCGGCCATTACTATACGGACCAACTGCAAACAAGACCTTACCACTGATTCTCTTTCCTCGTTCAGCAATTCCGCCGGCCTACAATGGCGCTGATTGCCGTTCGACCCGTCCTGAGCGCAGTTGAATGGTCCGCAATATGCGGACCTGGCAATGAACTTCTAAAATCCTAGTTCAAGCAAAAAGTTCAAGCAAAAACTGCTTCATGCCTACCCTATACCAGAAATGGATGTACGCGTGGGAAACCCGTCTCACTACACGGGACACCAACCGCCTGGTACGTCCGCTGGAATGGGGTCTGGAGTGGGCCAGGCGCTGGCCTTTGGTCAACGGTGACTCCCCTTCTGAAAATGTCTCGGCGGAGATCTGCGAAGAATATCTGCATGCATTGAACGACCGCATCGTGGCCCGCAGCGATGAGTTTTTTTCCTACGAAACACCAGCCGATTTTCGCCTGGAAACGCGTAAGATTGAGCTTTTTCCAACCGGCAGCAATGGCGCCGGGAAAGCTCCCAAAGGCGAAGGCCAGTTTTTGCGTTTTACCTCGCCCACGTCTACGCCATATCCGGAGAATGACCTGGTTAATGCGCGCTGGTTTCCGGCGAAAGGCAATCGCGCGGTCATTGTGTTGCCCCACTGGAATGCCAACGGCATCGCGTATAACGCCCTTGGACCCATGCTGAACTGTTTTGGCATCTCCACGCTGCGGCTAAGCAAGCCGTACCATGACATCCGCCGTCCGCGGGAAACAGAGCGCTCGGACTACGCGGTGTCGCCCAATATCTGCCGCACTATAGATGCAGTCCGCCAGGCCGTGGTTGATGTGCGTGCTTGTATTGACTGGCTGGAGGCCCAGGGCAAGAAGAGCGTTGGAATTCTAGGGACCAGCCTGGGCTCGTGCTATGCATTTCTTGCCGCCGCACATGAGCCCCGGCTGAAGGTCAATGTCTACAACCATGCTTCCACTTATGTTGCCGATGTCGTCTGGACGGGCCAATCCACGCGCCACGTGCGACAGGGCCTGGAAAACCATGGGCTGACACTCGAACGTTTGCGCCAGTTGTGGCTCAGCATCAGCCCCATGGCCTACTTTGATAAGTTCGCCCGCGTCCCCAAAAAATGCCTGATGATCTACGCCAAGTATGATCTTACGTTTCTGCCCGAGTTTTCCCGTCAGGCCGAAGCGAAGTTCCGCCAGCACGGAGCGGACTTAAAAACAGTTGTGTTGCCCTGCGGCCACTACACCACCGGTGAAACGCCGTTTAAGTACATGGATGCGTACCACATGATTAGATTTCTGGTGAAAAATTTGTGATGGTTTTCATTAACTTCTACTTGTTCTTCCAGACGGGCTTGCGTTTCTCGATTACCGCGCGCAGCCCTTCCTGGACATCTTCCAGGCTCATGAGTTCGTTGAGGTAGAGATCCTGGGATTGTTTCATGGCGTCTTTCAGCGGCAACCCCATACCGCCCGAAATGACTTTTTTAATTACTTCCAGCACTGGCCCGCTGAATTCTGAAATTCTGGCTATCAGCGCTTCAACCTGCTGTTTCAGTTCGGTCTCTGGCACAACCTTATTGACAAAGCCGAAGCGGAGAGCATCTTCCGCGGAGAGCGCTTCCCCGGTCAGAATCAACTCGTACGTCTTCTGGGGTCCAATGAGCTGCGGCAACATGACTGCGGCAAACGGCGGAAAGACGCCCAGCTTTACCTCCGGCTGCGCGAACTTGGCCTTGGGCGTGGCGATGACCACATCGCCAAATCCCACCAGTTCAGAACCTGCGCCGATGGCCGGGCCGTTGACTACGACAATCACCGGCTTGGAGATATCCGTCATTGCCTGAAAAACTCGCGTGAAGGCGTCCAGCGTCTGGAAGACTCGGTCAGGACGGGAATCATCCAGAGAAATACCGGCGGAGAACGCCGTTTGCGATGATTGCAGCAGAATGGCTTTTACATCACCCCGGCCATTGAGGCTCTCAATGGCTTCTGCCATCTCCTTCATCAACGGGACAGTAAGAACGTTGTGCGGGGCATGATTGAGCGTAAGTCGCGCGATGTGCCCGGTAACGTCGAAGTTGATGTATTTATAAGTGGGCGACGGCTTTTGGCCATTCGTCGTCTTCTGGGAATGCGAGGTGATCTGCGAGGCCATGTTTTTACCTCTTCATCAATAAGTAAACATTGTACGGCGTGGCTTGATTATCCGTCGAAAGCCGGGCGTTACACAAGGGAACAGTAGTGCGTGCGCGTTTACAAAGGTCTTAAGCCTGAGTGGGCGGATGGACCCGGTCCTTTTGCAAATTTGCTGACATCGCTCCTCATGACTTCCGTAGAATGAGGGTATGAAGACTGCTCCGGGCGCTGAACACGCCGGATACGGGCGGAATGAAGCAGAAGCCGCAATCTCCCTCCTGGAACTCTGCTGATGCACCTGGCATGGGCCGACCGGGAATTTGAAATCAGCACCGATCCGGAGCGGATTGATGTTTCCGTGGTGCATGGCTTTCTCTCCAAGTCTTACTGGGCCAAAGGCATTCCGCTGGAGACTGTGCAACGCTCGATCCAACACTCCATCTGCTTCGGGATTTACCGCGGGCAGCAGCAGATTGGCTTTGCCCGTGTAATTTCGGACCGGTCAACCTTCGCTTATCTTGCCGATGTGTTTGTGCTGGAATCTCATCGCGGCAATGGCCTCTCCAAGTGGCTCATGCAGTGCATCATGGCCCACCCCGAACTGCAAGGTCTTCGCCGCTGGGTGCTGGTCACAAGAGATGCCCATGGCCTGTACCGGCAGTTTGAGTTCCAGGCGCTGAATAGGCCGGAGGGATGGATGGAACTGCATACTCCCGATGTTTATGGGAAGCGCTGAAAATGCGCGCACCATCTGACGGGCCACGAATCAAAGATTACTCGATCGTTGTTGGCGAAGCTTCCGGCGTGACCTGGACTTCGTAGGCGCCTTGCAATCCTGACGATTCCGTCTCAGTAAACTCAAAGCGCACAGGAGCCTTCTGGTCCGCTCCCGTGGCGATGTTCACAAAGCCTAACCCCAATCCGCTCGAGGTTGACGATGCCTCGTGACTGGTCTGCCACTCGTCGGCCGACCAGCGCAAATGAAATCTTCCTCTGTCTTGTATGCGCAGGAGCTTGCCGGCCTGCATGACGCGGACCTGTCGCAGCGGCTTCCAGACTTCGAGATCCTTGCGGCCAAGGCCACGCAGATAGCGGTTGGCGACCGGCGCAATCCGGTCAAACACCTGGCCATCGGCCACGGAGCGCAACAGCTTGATGTATTCGGCATGGGCCCACATTAGGGGCATGGCTGAGCCGCAGGGTTTTCCCAAGTACATAAAAGCGGACGGGATGTCTGGCTGGTCCCATACCTGTTCCGGCAGCAGGCCGCCATTCGAGGCAAGGTTCTCCATGGCGGCGATAAACTTGCGAACGTCGCGTCCCGCAGCTAGCTCGTAGTGGCCGCGCTCGCCGGTCAACAACGGCCAAGCCCGGCCCATACCCCAGCCCGTGTAGGGCTTGCCCTCTGTCGTGGGGCCATAACCGTCATGGTTGTAACGCCGCCAGCACGGGCCAAACGAAGTCTCGACTTTGAGGACCGCATCAATCACGCGGAGAGAGTCTTCCATGAGCGCGCTGCCGGCTTTGCGGATGCCATAACGGACCAGCTCGAGGAACCCTGCATCTACGATCTCCTTCGCGGGAAACTCCCAGGGATCTCCAGGAGGACGGTTTGCGAGACTGATGGTCCCGGTGTTGGGATCTTCCAGCGGCATAACGTCGTTCACGGCGGCAGGAAGAATGCGGATGTAGTGGCGCGCAATTCCGGGGACCAGAGTGCCCTGGGTGGTGACGGTGAATTTCTCAACATTCGATTCCAGAAAATCGGCAAAGTCTTCAATGAACTGAGCGATGTCCGGCTCGGCGTGGGCGCGGGCAAAATCGGCCGCGCAAATCAGCGCCGCAATCGCAGCGGCTAGGGTGGAAGGCGAGTACCCGGCACACTCTTCCCAGCGTTCCTGCTGGGTACGCGGGCCATGCAGAATCAGATAGCCTGCCGCCGCCTTGACCATGGGCCAGGGATCAAAATTCTCCAGCGCAAGTTCGCGCCACAAACGCCAAGCCAGCATGATAGGAAAGGCGACTTCGTCGAGC
>Ga0207068_1079_pt1 | contig 19060 bp, 14 predicted proteins | sample Alteio_BWMinCont_23_FD_153475 | JGI IMG/M metagenome (GOLD analysis project Ga0207068, IMG submission 153475) | Enriched cells from forest soil in Barre Woods Harvard Forest LTER site, Petersham, Massachusetts, United States -... | ecosystem: Environmental > Terrestrial > Soil > Temperate forest >... | reverse complement strand
AGACTTTGGCGACGAGTCGACCACTGGCGCTTCAATTTCTGCGAAGTACTCCGCATGACTTTCAGCGACAATGGATGCCAGGTCCTCAATCACGATCTCCGGACGCTTCAGCAGTTGCGCCAGCGTCGAGCCGATCGCGCTGTTCAGGCTGCCGCTTGCGGCGGCTTCCGGCGCGTCGTCGTGAACTTCCGCAAATGTCGCAGCCGTTCGCTCCTGCTGTGCGCGCGCAATTTTCTCCAGCAGTTCGCCGGAGACGCGTGTCCGCTCAAGAAAAGCAGTCAGCTTTTGGGCGCGTTCCTGCTTAGCCAGGTAATCGGCCCAGGCAGAGTCGTCGATTAAGCCAATGCGGCGGCCATGCGGAGTCAGCCTGCGGTCGGCATTGTCAATGCGCAGATGGAGGCGAAACTCCGCTCGCGAGGTGAACATGCGGTAGGGCTCATTAGTGCCTTTGCTGATGAGGTCATCAATCAGGATCGCCGTGTAGGCCTCCGTTCGGTCCAGCACCAGAGGAGGCTCGCACTTCACCTTTAAAGCGGCGTTGATGCCGGCCATCAAGCCCTGGCACGCGGCTTCTTCATAACCAGATGTCCCGTTGATCTGGCCGGCCAGGAAGAGGCGGCTGATCTTTTTGGTTTCCAGCGTACGCTCCAGTTCGGTGGGATCAATCGAGTCATACTCAATCGCGTAGCCTGGCCGCAGCATCTCCGCGGCTTCCAGCCCTGGAACGGACTTGATTACCGCAAGCTGCACGTCAATCGGCATGGAGGTGCTCATGCCGTTCACGTAAATCTCATGCGTGTTCAGGCCTTCCGGCTCCAGGAACAACTGGTGCGCAGTCTTATCGGGAAACTTGACGATCTTGTCTTCAATACTGGGGCAATAGCGTGGACCAACACTCTGGATCTGGCCGGAGTACATGGGCGACCGGTGCACGTTTTCCCGAATGATGCGATGCGTCTCAGGCGTGGTGAACGCGATGTAGCACGGCACTTGCGGTTGCGCGATCTTCTTTGTTCGGAAGCTGAATGGCGTGGGGTCAGCATCTCCTGGCTGCGCTGTAAAGCGCGTCCAGTCAATCGTGCGGCCATCCAGACGCGGAGGCGTGCCGGTCTTCAGGCGGCAGCCGCGCAACCCGAGCAATTTGAGCGATTCGCCCAGAAGCTGGGACGGCGGCTCACCGCTTCGCCCGGCGGGATATGTCTGCTCTCCGCAGTGAATCAACCCGTTGAGAAATGTTCCGGTCGTGATGATGACGGCGCGCGCGCCCACAGTGCGTCCGTCGCGGAGCTTAATGCCATGGGCAACGCTATCTTCCACGATCAGTTCTGAGACTTCCGCTTGCTTGACGATGAGATTCTCTTGGTTTTCCAATACTGCGCGCATTTTCACGCGATACTGCTGCTTGTCACACTGAGCTCGTGGAGACCAAACGGCAGGGCCGCGGGAAGTATTCAGCAACCGAAACTGTATGCCAACCGCATCTGTAACCTCGCCCATAATGCCGCCCAAGGCGTCCACTTCCCGGACCAGATGACCCTTGGCAATGCCGCCAACCGCTGGATTGCAGGACATTTGCGCGATTAGATCGGCGTTCAGGGTAAAAAGGGCGGTCTTCAGGCCTATACGGGCCGCAGCCATGGCGGCTTCGCATCCGGCGTGTCCGGCGCCTACCACCGCAACGTCGTAATATTCCGTGAATACTGGCATTTCTGTAATGGCTTATTTTACAGGGTCATATCACAGATGTGCTTAAGTTAATGTTAAAACCGCCGATAAAATCTAAAGAATGTTGACCAAAAGGCCCTATAATGCACCAAGGAATTTGCGGTATGTCATCGCTTAGAAACAGCGTGCGGAGAAAGATGGTATTCCCGGTGACAATTACCCAGAAAAATGGAAGCCAGCAATCGGCCCATACGCTGGACGTTTCGGAGACTTCTGCGCGACTTGGCGGCTTGTCCTTGCGACTGGAACCAGGAGAGATTATCGCGGTCCAGCATGGGAACTCAGGCACAAAATTTCAGGTGTTTTGGATGGGGGATCCAGCAAGTGCGATGGAAGGCCAAGCTGGTATACGCAGCCTGGAACCAGGCAAGGCCATATGGGGCTTGAGCCGGCGAACGGGGAGCCGCGGGAGCACAATTGGTTCCCCAAGGCCCGGAGAAAAGCGCGGGTATACCCGCCTTGAATGCACGGGAGCTGCGTCAGTATTGTCCGAAGGAGCGCGGTATCCAGTCCAGGGCCAGATCAAAGATGTTTCCCAGGGTGGAGTTTATATAGAGATCACCACACCGCTGCCGGTGGGGACAGAAGTGTTTCTGAAGATAAGTCTTGCGGGCCTGGCTTTGGAGGCCCATGGAGTGGTCCGCACCAGTTACCCTATGGTCGGCATGGGCATTAGCTTTCGTGATATGTCGCAGGAAAATGTCGAAACGCTGGACACAATCCTGGATGAATTGTCGTTTAAGAATGGCGATGGCAAACTCGTTATTTCTCCCGATAGGGAAACGGCGGATGCTACGCGGTTTGTTCCAGTGCCTATCCTACATTTGGAATCCCGTCCAGTGCAGTTGCTGAGCAGCGCCTGCCAAACAGTAGCAGTCAATTTTGATGAATGGAAAGCCGCACGCACACCTGGGGAACTTGCAGAACTTCTCCAAGTGGTACGTGATCTCTATCGCAAACTTTCCCAGGTATCCAGCGCCGAAGTTCCGGATCGCCCGGACGCAGCTACCTACCGCCGCCGCGACACTGCGTGAGCCAATTTTCCCCTATTTTTTCTTGTCCAAGCCCAGAGTTGTTCCCGCATTGTGGGTCAGGAACAGGGCGAACAGCAACAGCAAAGGTATGGTTTCCAGCTGGTTCCCCAGATACCTCCAAGGCGCAGTACCCGGAGGCAAGCGCCAAGTGGCCAGCGCCAGGTTCAGCATAAACAGCGCGCCGACGACGGAGAACGCCCGCACCCAGAGCCCTAGCACCATGGAAATGCCAATCAGCAATTCCGCTACTGCTACAGCGTAAGCAAAAAAGAAGTCATGCCGGAGGGTAAACCGCAGTACAGGTCTGTAACAAGCCACTGACGTCTGCTCCACGTAGCCGGTCACGTACTTTTTGTATCCGCCATTGGCAAAATCTCGCTGCATGAGCTTGTATTCCGCGAAAAAAAGAAACATTATGCCGATTGCAATCCGCGCCACTGCCATAGATCGAGATGACCGAGACGATATTCTTTTGTCAGGCACCTGTGAACCGTCCTTTCCTGGTTGTAGGTCAAAATAGGGATCATTGGCTCTTATAAATACTCTTTAAGCGGCCTTTGTGCAAGTCGGCTAAAAGTGGGTGGAGGGATAGATGCCGTTGATGGTGCGCAGAACACAAGCCACAATGTTACAACAGCGCAACTCATGACTCACACCAGGGCTGCAAGCCACGTCTTTAAGCATTCAAGCTGAACAACCAATTGCTTGTTTCCTACTAGTACATCTCCAGCGGAGAAACTGGTGCGTTGAGGACAAAGCATTTTTGCCACGGAGGAACATACATGCGAATTCATGAAGATTACTATGGGTACAAGATCGAACTGCGGCGAGATCCTCTCACCCAACTGGCCATATCGTGGCGGTACATCATCTACCGTATTCGTCCGATATAACGAGGTGGTGGCAAGGGGAGTAACACAGACCCGAGCGCATGCGGAGCAAGCCGCCATTGCCATCGTAGATAGGCTTGAGGAAGGTGCAACACTTGACAATGCCAGCTGATGGAAGGGTAGATGGCAGTACGGGGCGCTTAGTGCGCCCCGCGCCACCAAAGAAACAAAGGACAGAGACACCGTATGTCCATGTTGGCCATTAACTCTTTCTCGCTGGCGTAGGATCGCGCTCATTCGTTTCGCGGATGAGGTTGCGCAATTTCTCGATCGAAAAGTCAGTCGATTGACAAAGACTAATTACTCGCTTTTCCGTTTCCTTCAGTTTGGCGGCAACCGAAGCAACATCGGACGCAATCCGCGTTGGAATGCTGATCAGGCCGTGCTGGTCGCCATGCAGAAGGTCTCCAGGACGAATTTCCAGGCCGCCTATCCTGACAGGGGCCCCAAAATCGAAAATGTGAGCGTACGCATGAGAGACGGTGACATTGCTCGCAAACAGGCGCAGGCCCATTTGCCGTATCGCTGGAAGCTCGCGCACAGCGCCATCGGTTACAAAGCCGCTACAGCCCAGGGCCTTGAGAATCGCCGCATGCATATCCCCAAGAAAGGCCCCGGTTCCGCGAACCTTGTCCATGTCCTCCAACACGACGATCCGAGGCGCCGGCATGGCGAGAATGTTGTTCCACCAATCCGCACGGTCATGGTAGATGCGCCCGCGAACTGGCGGATCGCCGGCGCGCACGCGAGCGGTCGTTGCATATCCCACCATGGGAGGAAGATCGGGAAACATCGACCGAATACTTGAATCAGTGAAGCCGATGTTGCGAAGACGAACCTCAAATGTCTCAATAGCATTTGCGATCATGCAGGTATCAAAACGTCCTATGGCATCGAGCGTCTCTTGCCCGATCCGGGATTCAGGGTCCATTTCATTTCCTTTCTAGAGTTTGTGCCCATTCGATGATGGCTCAACACTAACGCCGCCCCTCAAGTGCGGCTTGTCATTAACGCTCGGTGAGTCGCTGTCAGCGGCCAAGCTGATAATTCAGCGAAGACAATGCCGACTGATAGTCGTAACGGGCCGTCGTGCTTCCGATCGCGGCTTCCGTTTGTTGCAACTGCGCCTGACTCAGTTCCACAATGGAACCGAGACCAAGCTGATACCTGGTTTGCGCGAGGCTCAGGGCAAGATTGGCCTGTTGCAACAACTGGGCCGTGACCGCCAGCTTTTGGTACGCGGTGTTCATCTGCAGCCATGTAACCCTTACGTCACGGGCGATCCGGTCCCGTAAATCCCGGACCTGCTGCTGCAGGACGGACGAGCGATAATCCGCTTCTTGTGCGCGCGATGAAAATAGAAAACCATTGAAGATCGGAATGCTGATATTCACGCCGGCAGCCGCGTAGGGCCCGCCTGGAATCTGGTCTGCCCGCACCGGCGCTCCACCCGCCACGCCCAGGGCGCTGATCGTCGGGCGCGAAAGATCATGCTCGGCCCGGCGAAACCGCTCGGCAGATTGCCATTGATCGTCCAAAGCAGCCAAATCAGGCCGGGAGCGCAAAGCCAGGCTCACCAAATCCTCCTGGTTGTTGGAGGGTTGCTCGGCAGGGCCGCCGGTCTCGTCGACGAGCAAGTAGGTGCTTTGCGTTTCGAACCCCAGGACCGTATTGAGTATTGCGAATGCCGCGTCACGCTGGTTCTCCGCATCCAGAAGCAGCAACTTGGCCTGAGCCAGATTCACGTTGGCGAAGCTCAGATCGAGGTCCGATTTCAGCCGTGCTGTAGTAAGCGCCTGGACTTGATCCGCCGTAAGCTGGCGCGTCTCCACCGTTCCTTGTGCAACCTTCACCAGCTGCTGCGCGGAAAGTGCGCCATAAAACGCCTGATCTACCGCTAAATTGACGTCATTGGCGGTGGCCTTTTCCGACGACAATTGGGCCTTCTGTTGGAATTGCGCAGTGGCAACAAGATTACGGGTCCTGCCAAAGTCCGCAAGCAACTGCGCTACAGTCACGCCACCAGCCGCGCGATCAAAGACCACGGGATTATTCAGAGCACCTGCGGTGATGCGGTTCCCATTTCTTGTATCCACAGCGGTAAGATTTCCGGCCACCTGCGGGAGTTCGTAAGATCGTGTCTCTCGCACCACTTGGCCTTGAGCCAACGTCAGTAGTTTTGAAATACTGATTTGTGGGTTATTCTTGAGCGCCAGATCTTCAGCTTCATGCAAAGTGAGGCGGGTCGGCGCCGCGGCTCCCGGAGACTGAGTACGGGGTTGAGCTGATAGAACCTGGGGCAGGACAAGACCTAGATAGAAGAAACAGGACCAAAAGCGCATTTGCCTCGTCATCTCTTTTCTTTTCCGTATTACCTCGACTTTCCGCATTACCTCAACTCTCTTGCTGAACTGGACTTTCTTCTTCCCGACGGTGAATCAACAGGTACGCTGCTGGAACAAGAAACACCGTCACAATCACTGATACGGTCAGGCCCCCAATGATGGCGCGGGCGAGAGGAGCATATTGCTCACTTCCCGCTTCCAAGGCAAGCGCCATCGGAATCAGACCAAGGATCGTCGCCAGGGACGTCATCAGGATAGGTCGAAGCCGGACACGGCATGCCGTCGCCACTGCTTCTTTTATCTGCATCCCCTCTTTACGCAGTGCGCGCGTCACGTCAACGATCAAAATGCTGTTGGACACCACGATGCCAGTCATCATGATCACACCCATCAAGGACATAACATTCAAGGTCGTATGCGTAATCAGGAGAAATCCAATGACACCCGTAATCCCTGGCGGGATCGCCAAAAGGATAATGAGTGGGTCGATAAACGAGGCGAACTGGGCCATCAGGATCAGATATACCAGCACAATCGAGAGCAGCAGCCCCAGCCCAAAGCTCTTGAAGGATTGCCTCATACCCTCGACCGAACCGCGCATGTTGACACGCACGTTTTCGGGCAGCTTGGTTGTCCCAATGATGTTGTCCACCTTGCCAGCCAGTCCGCCAAGGTCCTCTCCGGAGGGGGCTACGTAGATATCGATGACTCTCCGCAACTGATAGTGATCGACTTCAGTTGGAGTGTTTACGATTTTGATGGAAGAAACAGCCTCGAGGTCCGTAGGATTCTTGTTGTCCGGAGCGTGGAGTGGAATCTGCTTGAGATCTTCCAAGGAGTGAACTTGGGAATTCTTGTATTGCACCGTGAGCATATAGTTATTGCCATTATTGGGGTCGACCCAGTAGCTCGGCGCAATCATTCCATTGGAAGTTAACGCGGTAATGACATTATCAATTATTTCTCCAGACGATAGGCCGAGACGCGCGGCCATTTCCCTGTTGACATTGAGTTGGATGCCGGGATAGTCGAGATCTTGCGGAATCAAGACATCGCTCACTCCCGGCAGGGCGCGCACTTTATTGGCAATTTGCGCGGCCGTTCGATATGCATCTGCCTGGTTATTCCCGCTGATCTGAATGTCAATAGGAGCCGGCAAACCTAGATTCACCACGGAATCAACTAACCCTCCAGACTGGAAATAAGTCGACAGTTCCGGCAGGTCATCCCCGAGTTTGGCACGTACGCGGCGCATGTACTCATAGCTGCCCAGACGATGCCCTTCCTTGAGGCTGACCTGCACAAATGCCGTATGCTGGCCGGAGTTACTGGTATAGATGGCGGAAAAATCGGGGGTAATGCCGATATTCGACACGATCATGCCTAAGTCGCCCGCCGGCACTATCTCTCGAATGTCATTTTCGACATGCTTGATGTATTCATTCGTCAGTTCAAGACGGCTTCCTGTCGGCGCTTTTATATTGATTACAAACTGGCCGGGGTCGGTGCGCGGGAAAAACGCGACACCCAGCAAAGGATAGAGCGCCAGGCTGACGCAAAATGCGCCCACCACGCTCAAGACAGTTGCCAAGGGCCGGAGCAGGCTGCGGTTGACCGCCACGTCATAGCGCCCAAGCATCCTGTCATAACGATGATTGAAGCCTTGCACGAACCGGCTAAAACTGGACTTATGCTGATGCTGGTCACCATGCGCGGACTTGATGAACTTGGCGCAGAACAGCGGCACCACGGTCATAGCCACTAAATAGGAAGCAAACAACGATAAGACAACGGAGGACGCGAGCGCTATAAACAGAAACCGGCTAACACCATAGAGAAATACAACTGGGAAAAACACAATGGCAGTAGTAAACGTCGCCGCGAGCACGGGAAGCGCGACCTCGCGACCTCCCTTCTCCGCGGCAACCTCTGGCGGTTCGCCCATTTCCAGATGCCGGAAGATATTCTCCAGCACCACGACCGAGTTATCGATCAGTCGTGAAAAGGCAAGAGCAAGGCCGCCTAACACCATCGTGTTGATGGTGCCTCCTCCGAGGTTAATGGCGAGAAAGGCAGCCAAAGCAGAAAGTGGGATAGAGAGCATGACCGCGAAGGTCGCTCTCAAGTTCCCCAAGAAAATCAGAATCATGAAGGCGGTCAGTATGAGACCAATGCCGCCTTCATTCCCCAGGTTCTTGATCGCCGTTTTCACGAATACCGACTGGTCAAAGACCACGTTGGTGACCAGAGACTTCGGAATATCGAGCAAATTGCCGATTGCTTTGCGAATGCCACTCACGATCGCTATCGTGTTGCTATTACCGCCCTGTTTGAGAATCGGGAGATACACCGACTTTTGCCCGTCCACCCGCACGATGTTGGTCTGCAGGGCGGCATCGTCTTCGGTATGGCCGACATCGGCGACCATCAACTCGGCGTTGGCCTCGGCTTTTAAGGGAAGCCGATTGATCTCGTCCGTAGTGGGCAACTGGCTGTTGGTATAAATGTTATAGTCCTTTGGCCCAATACGAACATCGCCCGCCGGCAAGATTGTGTTTGCGCTGTTTACCGTACGCACAATATCCATCAGGCTAAGCTGGTGCGCTTCGAGTTTGACGGGGTCCACGTAGACCTGAATCTGCCGGTATTTACCTCCAAAAGGTTGCGGAACGGATGCTCCCGGCACATTCGCAATCTGGTTGCGCACATTAAATTGTCCAAGGTCATGGAGCTGCGTTTCATTCAGTCCTTGCCCCTTTAACGTAATAAGGCAAACTGGAAGACTGGAAGCATCGAACTTGAGCACCACGGGAGGTAACGTTCCTGGAGGCAAGCGCCGCAGTTGGGCCATGGCGAGGTTCGCAATCCCACTCACGGCGGCATCCGGATTTGTTCCGGGCTGGAAGTAAACTCGAATCAGACTCACGCCAGTGAGTGATCGTGATTCGATATGATCAATCCCACTCCCCAGCGTGAAGAACCGTTCAAATGGATTCGTGATGTTGGCTTCAATTTGCTCGGGCGGCATGCCTGAGTAAAATGTGGCCACAACCACCACCGGAATGTTAATTTCGGGGAACAAATCGACGGGCATGCGAGCCACCGTGGTAACGCCAACCACGGCGATGATGAGGCACAGCATGACGATAAAAAATGGGTACTTGAGAGCAAAACTCGACATGCCACTTATTGCCTTTCCGGTTCGCCGTATTTTGCGTTGACCATGGTGCTGACCTTGGGCGCAACCTTCTGGCCCGGCTGGAAGGCGGCGAGATTGCCGACAATCACGCGGTCCCCTTCATTCAGGCCCGACAGCACCTGAACGCGATTAGGATCTTCAATGCCCGTGCGAATCTCGCGCTGCTCGACCAGGTCATCGGAATTGACCAACAGGACCACGCTTTTCTCTCCCGACTTGCTGACGGCCTGAATGGGAACCGTAAGAGCGTTGTTTTGATTTTGCACTCGCAAAGAGACATCGGCATACATGCCAGGCGAGAGCTCAAAACCCTTGTTGGGCACATCCACCTCGACCTGCATGCTGCGCGTGGAGCGATCCAGCGAATTCGTGAAACGGGTCACCGTGCCGCTAAGGTGTTCGTTTGTCGCCTGCACGCGAATGTCCGCCGGTTCTCCCTCACGAACGCTCGCAGCCAGAGATTCGGGCACAGGCATGCGAAGACGCAATATATTGATCTGCGCCAGTTTGACCACCGGCATGGATGTCTCATTGGATGTGCCCGCCTGAATCAGTGCCCCGGTATCGGCATAGCGCCAGGTCACTACGCCGTCGAAGGGAGCGGTAATGCGCGAATAATCGGAAAGAGCGGAGTAGTGCTCGGCATTCGCTTTGGAGACATTGAGCTGCAGCTTCGCAGCCGAGAGCGACGATTTCGCCGCCTCAACCTGCGCTTCGGCGGAACCATCCTTGCCCATGGCATCGTCCAGCTCCTGCTCCGCAATCAAACCCGCACGCTGTTCTGCCGCCTGCTTCAAGCGGACGTAGGCCGCATGCACTGCGGCATAATCCGCCTTTGCGCGATTCACCTCGTCGTCCGCGCGCAAAATCTCCTCTTCGCTGTGCCTTACTTCGGCATCAGCCTGGTGCACTTGTGCGCTCAGTTCAGGTATTTCCAGAATAGCCAGGAGCTGTCCGGTACGTACCCGATCGCCGATGTCTACATTGATCTTGCGGATATAACCGGCAACCTTCGCGTGCAACTCTACCTCCTGATAAGGCAAGAACTCGCCGGCGATGGAGAGCGTGTTGGAAATTGTTGTGCGTTCGACCATCGCTACGGCGGCGCGCGGCGCGGCCTGGCTCGCAGCGGAAACATCCCCGGGGTGATCGGCATGCACCCTGCCGGCCACCAGGAAAGCGGTAACACACACCAGAACCGCTACACATAACAACAATGAAAGCGCATACTTTTTGCGAATATGCACGATGAATCCTCTCAAAATCTAATAGCTTGCGAACGGGAACTTGCACGTGCTGGGTCTCGACTCACTTGGATGCGAAAAACCGAGTTGCGTTGGATATATCTTCAACGCCGGAATTAGCAAAGAACGGGAGGAGGAGGGCGAAGGTACAGCTCAAACTGGAAGGCGTGTTGCCGCGCAGTACGGGCAATATGAAAGACTATCTTGAGCGCATGGCATTTCATGAACGCCGGGACAAAAATCAAAAACGTAAGAAACCATGGATGGTAAGCAAGGTTCGGAATCGCCCGCAACTGCATCTTCTGTCCGTCAACCCACATCTTCACGGAAACGGAGGATGACGGACTGGGCCGGTCATCGTAAAGAGATATTTTCAGATGCAGCGCCAAAAGCGCGATTAGAGCGCACAAAACCAGTGCTAACCAACGCTGCTGCTTCACGCTTCCAGACATAATTATGTTTCCAGCGTCAGTTATCACGCCAGCCATCATACGCCCCCCTTGGTGAGAATGCAAAATGCTAATACAAATCGACTATTGACCAACTCCTGGCACTGCTGGCACAATGCGTAACCAATCGCGGGAATGGCAATTTTCAAGAACGGCAAAACTCTCAGATTGGTTCTTCACCAGGCGGGCGCGCAAGTAACCAAGGCGGTTGGCTTAAAGCCTTCTTGTGTGGTGCGGTGGCATGCTTTGGAACCCCCGAAAACTTTCGTTCAGGAGATGAAATGAAACTGGAATTCTCAGACCGCTTGAGCCTGGCGGTAGTTTTCTTTGCGGCTGGCTTCGGGTGCGCCCAACAGCCCCAGCCCGCAACAGAACAGACGGACGCGGCGCCACAACAGGCCACAGCGCCCGTCATACCCGGAGCGCCAGTTCCGGCGTCCAAGCACACACTTGGCCCGCTGGAGATTTCGATCAACTGGCGCACCCGGGCAGAGGGTTGGAACTGGTTCGAGGGCAACACCGGAGAAAACGATTACGGCCTGTGGGATTCCTTGCTGCGCGTAGGGATCGGTCAAACCGGCGAACACTTCGATTGGTTCATCGAAGGAGAACAGCCGTCCATTCTCGGCTTGCCGAACGACGCCGTGGTTGCCGCTCCTCAGGGGCAGCTCGGTCTGGGAGGAAGCTACTACGCCGCCAACAACAATCACACCAACGTTGCCAACGGATTTGTGAAGCAAGGATTCTTGGACTTCAAGCATCTCGGACCCGCCGGCTTAAAACTGGGCCGCTTCGAATATTTTGATGGCCTCGAAGTCAAGCCCAAAGATCCTCTGCTCGCCACGGTCATAGAGACGCGAATTGCCCATCGGCTGATCTCGAATTTCGCATTTTCCGCCGTTCACCGGACATACGATGGAGCCCAGCTTTCCGCAAATTCTGGGCAGAACAACTTTACCTTCTTCGGCGCGCGGCCAACAGAAGGAGTCTTCCAAGTAAAAGGGATGGACGAACTGGACGTGGACCTCTATTACGGCGCCTACACCCGGTCGGTTACCAGCCAGCACAGCGCGGGAGAATTGCGCGTGTTCGCTCTCGGGTATATTGACCACCGTAGGCTTGTGTTGAAAACCGACAACCGTTCTGCGGCGGCTCGAGCGGCAGATCTGGACAAAATCGAGATTGCGACCTACGGCGCGGACTACGCCCATGTCTTCAACACCACGAATGCCGGTAAGTTCGATTTTCTAGTTTGGGGCGCGGTGCAAACCGGTTCCTGGGGCAACCTTGCGCAACGTGCTGGAGCATTCGTCGGCGAGGCTGGATGGCAACCACCCGTAAGAGTTATGAAGCCCTGGCTGAGCGCGGGTTATTCGTACGGAAGCGGCGACGGAAATCCAAAAGACTCGACACACGGCACTTTCTTTCAGGTCTTGACAACACCTCGGCAGTATGCGCGCTTTCCCTTTTACAACATGATGGACAACGAGGATTTTTACGGCACCTTGAATGTACGTCCGGCCTCAAAACTCACGCTGCGAACTGAGGGGCACGCGCTCCGGCTGGCCAGTGCGTCCGACCTTTGGTACCTGGGCGGTGGAGCTTTTCAGCCACAGACTTTCGGATACACGGGCCGTCCCAGCAACGGCAGTCGTAGCCTCGCTAACGTCTGGGACCTCAGCGCCGACTACCAGCTTACGCACTCCTTCAGCACCACTCTGTACTACGGCTATGCCTGGGGTAAGAGCGTGATTGCAAGCATTTATCCGAAGGATCCAAATGGGCGACTCGTTTTCCTGGAGACCAACTATCATTTCTGAAGCTTTTCGGCCTGCCAGTCCAGGGAACCGCAGATCAAGTCAACCGAATCGCCAGTTATAGCGATTTGACCAAGGCTCAGGCAATTGAATGGCAGGTTTACCGTGTCGGCTTGTTGAATCTCGGATGGGTAACGGCATCACTTTTTATCCACAAGCTACAGTCTTTCCAACGGAAGAACGCGCTTACGCGAGCCCTGTAGGCATTAGGGTGCGATTCAGAAGACGATCTTCATCTTGAATTACGTCGAGGACGACCAATCGGGATAGGGGGAAGGGTCACCCGCTCTCCCACCGGACTTTCACCTCCAAGCTGTCGAACATGCTCGGCACACGCAAAAAGAGCGCCGGTGGGCCCGGCGCTCTGGGGAACGGAAAGGAGTCGCTTATGGCAGCACGTAGCGCAAGTCAAGCCAGACCATGGTGTTGTGGGCATTCTTGGGCGCGGGCGGGGTTGTCGCGACGAACCACGGGGAACGCGTCAAGTAAGAGCCTTGAGCGATAAGCTGCAACGCACCATACTGGGGCTGTTTCCAGAAGGTCTGGACAAAGCCGAGGCTTGGCTCCTGAATGGCGCGGTTGTTGGTGTTGGGCGAGCCCGGTCCGCCAAAGCCGACAAACGGCTGTGTAGCGACCGTCGAAGTCAGGTCCGGGAACGAATTGCGCTGAGCGTACATGGCGCCGTAATAGCTGAAAAGCGTGAATTTGGGAGTGGCCGCGTATTCGAAGCCGACAATTCCCGATCCGGAATGCACCAGCGAGATTGCCGCATCGCACCCGGCGGCCTTCCCGGCCACTACGGCACAGGTAGCACCCGCAGCGTTGACCGGAGCAACCACTAGATCCGGCGCCATACCAAAAATGTAGCGTCCGCCACCATCACTCCAGAAAGCGTTGGAGACCAGGCGGAAGTTCTTGAACACCTCCAGGTTGACGGCAGCTTCTCCGCCGAAACCCTCTTTGGTGTGGGACACAAACGTCGCGCCCGGAACGCTGGGGATATCGCTGATTTTGAACCCGCTGATCAAACCAGCGGCCTCAACATGGAAATGTTTGCCGTTCATGGTAGTGTCATAGGCGACCTTAGGAATGATGTCGGGGTGGAGATTAGGAACGGCCGTCCCGCCGGCGGCTGAGTCTATCTCGCCTGTCAGATTTAGATTTGCAGCGGCGGGGAAGGATATCTCTCCCTGTCCGCCAAATTGCTCGGGATTTTCCAGCGAGACGCCAAACTGCAGATTCTCATTGGGGTGGTAGATAAAGCGAACTCCCGGCTGGCGGGTCCAAGTCAAACCCACTTGGTAGTTGAAGTCCATATCCATGCTGTAGAACACGTCCGAACTGTAAGACGACGTGCCGACGCGGTTGGGCGTCAGCCAGCCCCACATTTGTCCGGCCACAACCTCCCACTTATCGTGCTTCACGTCGACGAAATAGAGGCGCTGCCGCAGTGTGTGGCTGTTGCTGGTAACTTCAATGTTGGCGCCGTCATTCCCGAGAAAGTCCATCTCGACGTAGCCAGCCACGTCGTTATTGCCGAACTTCTCACCGGCCTTCAGGCTGAGCCGCGAGTTCTGTGCGGTGAAACGCTCCTCCGTCAAATGCCCGGTCGCAAGGGTGTTGAAGGGAATGCTAAAGAAGTTCGTTCCCAGGGTACCTTCATTGGTAGTGCGGAAAATAGACGTGAAGTCCATGAACCCGCCGGGGGTAAACTGCGCTCCGCCGATACGGAAAGAAAGTGGCGATTCCTTCTGTTCATCCTGTACGGGAGGCGCGGCTACATTCACCGGGCTGGGGGTGCGTAGCGAGGCATCCACCACGCGCGCGGAGGTGGAATCGCCGGAAACAGGCACGGTAGCAGCTGTATCTGGCGTCGCAGTGACCTGCTTCTGCAGCTTTTCAATCTGCTGCTGCTGCTCGGCAATTTGCTTTTGTTGAGCGGCAAGTGCCTCGCGCATTGCTTTGATCTCTGCTGCCACTGAGCCGGGATCGCCGGCTGAGGTGGTAGCGGCTTGGCCAAAGGCTAATCCCGAAGCCAGCGCCAGGAAACTCATCTTTTGTAACAATCTCATTTTAAACTGCTCTCCTTGTTTCTACTGATAAGTGGTGTTCACATGTTTGATTTGTTGCGGAATGGTTTACAGTCTTGTGTTTTGCGGACCCTAAAGGGTAATCGAAAGCGAAAAATATTGGAAGAGGTCAAGCTTTATTTCGTCTTGTATTCGCCATATATCCCAGGCTTAACTTAGGCAAGGGCTCGCCCTTGATATCCCGGAGGGATATGGAAGGCAGGAGTCAGGAGACAGAAGCCAGAATAACGGCAGCATAGCGATTGAGCAGGCGACTGACTTCTTCCAACGTAGCCATGAGTTGGTTGGTTTGGCCGTAGCCGAGATCCTGCGTCAAGATCAGATCACTGCAAGGTATTCATTCGCGACTCAATTGCACTCAAGCTCCAACAGGGCTGGCCGTTGCTAAGGGACGCAGCGGGGCGGTAAGACCGATCATCATTTTTGCAAATTCCTCCAGATTGAGTGACTGCGCGCCGTCTGACAAAGCTCGTTCCGGGCAGGGATGCACTTCGATGATGAGACCATCGGCGCCAATGGCCAGCGCGGCGCGGCTTGCCGGACCGATCAGATCGCGCCTTCCTGTTCCGTGCGATGGGTCTGCGATTACGGGCAAATGCGATAGCTCGCGTGCCAGGGCCACGGCCGCCAAATCGAGGGTGTTGCGAGTTTCCGTTTCAAAAGTCTTGATGCCACGTTCGCACAGGACCACATTGGGATTCCCGCCGGCCAGGAGATACTCCGCAGCCAGCAACCATTCCTTCACGCTGGCGCACGGCCCGCGCTTGAGCAGGACCGGTTTTTCCACCTTGGCGAGCTGGCGCAACAGGGCGAAGTTCTGCATGTTGCGCGCCCCCACCTGAAACATGTCAGCGTATTTGCCGATCAGGTCAATGTCATCGGTGCTCATCACCTCGGTCACTACCGGAAGGCCGGTTTCCTCCCGCACTTCACGCAATAGGTGCAGAGCTTCCGTACCCAGGCCCTGGAAGTCGTAGGGCGAGGTGCGCGGTTTGTAGGCTCCGCCGCGCAGCATGGACGCTCCAGCGGCCTTGACCGCGCGCGCGGTGTCGAAGAGCTGCTCCCGCGATTCCACGGAGCATGGCCCGGCTATCACCACGGCCTCTTCGCCGCCAATGCAGACGTCGCCTACGAAGACGCGCGTGCGTTCGCGCTTGATCTGACGGCTCACCAGTTTAAAAGGATGAGCGATGGGTACAACGTCTTCCACGCCTGGAGCGGCCTTAAGCGCCTCCAGCGCGGCACGCGAGCCGCCCGAGCCCACGGCGGCAATAATCGTCCGTTCCGACCCGCGCGTGACGTGTGGCTGGAATCCACATTCCTTCACGCGATCGATCACGTGTTGCAGCTCTGCTTCCGTCGCGCCACTTGCCATGTTAATTACCATTGGAGTTCTCCTTGATCGATTTATCGGACGATGAGTTTCTTTGATTTGGACGTACTTTCTTGTGCCCGCATGGCTTTGGTCCCCAGGCGCCTAGTCTCGCGGATAATGGAGCGAAAGATGCGGAGCACGCTCTCCGATCCGAGTGGGCCCTGATTCTGAGCGTCCACCCGCTCCAAGACTTGGCGCTCACGCCGTTCGTCGTAGGCCGCCAGCCCAGCAGCTACTTTAATGAGCGCAACCTCACAGGCGATACTCGCGCGCCGGCTCAGGAGGCGGAGTAATTCGGTGTCAACCGCGTCAATTTCACATCGCCAGTCCGCCAATGTCTTTTCACCGTTTTCAGTAACCTGATTCATGCTTCTCGGCACCTCTAAAAAGTAAAGCCGCGCCTCTTGGTCTTGGGGGTCGCGGCTTCTACGGATTCTGATGTGGACTTCTGTCTTACTTGACTGGCACAGCTGTCCGCCGTCGCCGGCGCTATATTCCAGCGGATGCAGCTTGCCGCGGACACGCTGCCATTGATCCACAAACCTCCTGCGGTTGCGTGCGAACGGCATAGCCAGGGCCTGGCTTAGTACGGAGACCGCGGCATGGAGACCGTCGCCAAAAGCAATTCCCAGAGTAAATTCATTGCCTTGGCTCAGGTCAATCTCGCCCATCACGGCCACGTTGCCGTTCTCCGCACGGTCAAACTCCCAGTCCATTTTGAAGTTGTCGTGCAAGTCCTGCCAGCCGTCACTGGCGCCGACAAACCCGCACGAGGAGCGGGAAAAACCGTGGTCGCAGCCCAGGGCCAGGTAAATGTTGTTCTTCCACGCGACCAGCACCTTGCTGCCGGCAACTTCCATTTTCCGTGCGGAGTTGCCCCAGCCACCCACCTCCAAATGCGGCGCCAACAAAACGTAAATCCGCAATTTACCCTGCCATTCTTTCCTGACCGCAAAATTGGTGCGCACCAGAACACAAGGCTGATGAGGGTCCGAGATGATTTCTTTGACGAGTCCGTAGCGCCCTTTCGGATCGGAACTGGTCAGGCGGTAGCCCAGGGCTTCCGCTTCCAGCCGCTCTACATGGGTAGCCAGGTCACGCTTTTCTTCGTGAAAGAATGTCTCGCCATCGGTAATGAGAAACTGTGCGTCACGAGTCTGCGGGCGGTCTATGGTGGGATAATAGATCTCCGTAAGGATGCCCATGGCGAGCGTGAACCATACGCGGCTCGCCTGGGAATACGCGGTGCCCACGCCATCCTTGTTGCCCGGCGACCACGTGGGAGGTATTCCCGGTTGACCGAAGGCCGCCCCTTTCGAGTTGATCGAGTCGGGATGCATATCCTTTACCTGGTGCAAAACAGTAACAATAACGGGTCAGGCCACAAGACACAAACCGCGGCGCCAGTTCATTCGAACGCTTGCGCCCCGCGCTGAATCAGTATCCAGGCCTCTTGAACATCTTCCCATGTTGTCGCCAGATTGCCGATCGCCAGGCGCAGGATGACCTTGCCGTTCAGCACCGTATGAGCCAGGAAAAATCGTTCCGAAGCGTTGACCTGACCGAGAATGGCTTTGTTCTGCTCATCCGTGCCTTTGAAGCGGAAACACACAACGGAAAACGGGACCGGAGCAACAAGTTCAAAGCGCCTATCGGCGTCCACCAGTGTGGCCAGCTGGCGGGCCCACTGGATGTGGGCACGCAACATGGCCTCGATCTTTTCGCGCCCGAAGTAGCGCATCACGTACCACAGTTTCAGCGCGCGGAAGCGATGGCCCAGCGGCACTCCGTAATCCATGAGGTCGTGCGCGCGTGGGTCGACTTGCGGGTGCAGGTATTCCGGAACCAGCGAGAACGCGCGCCGCAAGATGTCCGGCCGGCGCGTGTAGAAGGCGCTCAGATCAATAGGCGTCAGCAACCATTTATGCGCGTTGATCACCAGCGAATGGGCGCGGTCCGCCCCGGCGAGAATGTGGCGGTATTCAGGAACAATCGCTGCTGCTCCGGCATAAGCCGCATCTACGTGGAGCCACAGGCCGTGCTTCTCGGCGATGTCGGCAATGTGCGGAACGGGATCGATACTGGTCGTGGAAGTTGTGCCTACCGTAGCCACAACACAGAACGGTCGTCTGGACGCCGCCAGGTCCTGTTCAATCATCGTCGCGAGCGCCTCGGGCCACATCCGGAATTCGGAGTCTACGGGAACTTTGCGCACGTTCTTCTGGCCAATCCCGATAGCAATTGCTCCTTTCTCGATCGAGGAATGCGCTTGTTCGGAGGTATAAAGCACCAGTCCCGGAGGATTGCCGCTGGTACGGGCTTCCGGCGCCACCATCTCTCGCGCGGCGGCAACAGCGTGCATGCTGCTGGTGGAAGCCGTGTCATACACGATGCCGAACCAGCCTTCCGGCAGGCCCACCCATTGGCGCAGCCAGTCCAGCGTGCGCTGCTCCAGCTCGGCCACCGCGGGCGAAGTTCTCCAGTGTAGCCCGTTAGTGTTCAACGCCGCGGCCAGCATTTCACCCAGCACCGCAGGAGTGGAACCCGTACAGCCAAAGTAAGCAAAGAATCGCGGATGGTTCCATTGCGTGACTGCTGGCATCACCAACCGTTCAAAATCATTGAGAATCGCGGCATACGATTCGCCCTGCTCCGGCGCCGAAGCCGGCAGAGAATCCTGCAACTCGCCTGGCTTCACCTTGGCGAGCACCGGAAGTCCGGCCACGGTGTTCAGATACTGCGCGATCCAATCGACGGTATCATGACCAGCGCGGCGGAAATCTTCCACGTAATTGCTCCAAGCAGATTCATGCTCGGGTGACAGGGCTGTTTTCTTGGCATTCAGTGGTTCGTTCATATGGTTCGTTCATTAAGGATTGGAACAGACAAGAG
>Ga0207068_1159_pt1 | contig 19085 bp, 18 predicted proteins | sample Alteio_BWMinCont_23_FD_153475 | JGI IMG/M metagenome (GOLD analysis project Ga0207068, IMG submission 153475) | Enriched cells from forest soil in Barre Woods Harvard Forest LTER site, Petersham, Massachusetts, United States -... | ecosystem: Environmental > Terrestrial > Soil > Temperate forest >... | reverse complement strand
GCCATCAATACCTACTGAAGGCGATGCCATTGGAGCCTGAATTATATTGCCGACCAGATAACCAGAAGTATCAAGGAACTGATATTTGCTCCACGTTTGGCCGCCGTCAGAGGAGTATTTTAGATAAGGCCGATTTGGTGCAGGTATCCAGGGAGCAGGTTTTGTAGTGAGATAAAGTATTCCATCAGTTGATGTCCCAGAATTATCTACTACTAACCAAGGACGATCAAGAGCAAGTTTTTTAGTTTCAAGTACATCCCATATTTTTATAGGGCTACTCCAAGAGATGCCTCCATTAGTACTCGAAGTGATATAAACCCCTCCAGAATCTGGATTTTCATGATGATCAATATAGGTAAGATATAGTTTACCGGAATGATGAAATGCCATCGACGGGTCAGCAGACTGGAAACTCTTGCCAAAATGAGGCTGAAAATTAAGGTTTCCCCATGTTTTTCCGCCATCAAAAGTAGTCTTTGTTTTTAAACTGATTGTTGTATTTCCCCCTCCAAAACCCATCCAGGCAACAACCATGTTATTCTGATTTTGAGGATTTATTGCCAGATATGGCTCGCCATCAAATAAGACAGAATTTGATAAATTTATATTTTGTGCATTAGCCTTAAAGCTTAAAGCTAACAAGGCAGCTATGACTAGTGATATAACAAATCTATATGAGACCATAATTGAATTTAGTTTTCAGAATGAATAGACAATAAAATTACTCAAAATCCTAAAATGCAAAAAAAAATCATTCCAGATTTGTTCTGAAATGATTTTTTATAATCCAAAAAAATTACTTTGTCTTCTAATTCAATACCTGCGATACCAAAGCTGCTGCTTCACTAAGCAGGGTAGCAGGATATACTTTCAAGCCGCTATCATCAATAATTTTCCTTGCTTCAATAGCATTTGTGCCTTGCAAACGAACAATTATCGGTATTTTTATCTCGCCAATATTTCTGTAGGCATCAACAATGCCTTGTGCAACGCGGTCACATCTCACAATGCCACCAAATATATTCACAAGGATAGCCTTTACCTTTGGATCTTCCAATATAATCCGGAAACCTGCCTCTACGGTTTGAGCATTTGCGGTTCCTCCTACGTCCAGGAAGTTAGCAGGCTCGCCACCACTTAGTTTAATCATATCCATGGTTGCCATAGCTAATCCTGCTCCATTTACCATACAGCCTACATTTCCTTCAAGGTGAATATAATTTAAATTGTATTTCCTTGATTCTGTTTCCAGTGCATCTTCTTCATTCAAATCACGCATGGCTTCATAATCAGGATGGCGATATAGCGCATTATCGTCTATATTTACTTTTGCATCTACGGCAATTATTTTATCATCTGAAGTCTTTAAAACAGGGTTTATTTCAAACATGGATGAATCCGTGTTTTCATAAGCCTTATAAAGAGCCGTAACAAAACGGGTCATTCCTTTAAATGCTTCACCCTCCAAACCAAGTTTGAAAGCTATTCTTCTTGCCTGGAATGGTTGTAGCCCAACACTGGAACTCACATGTTCCTTGTAAATTAATTCAGGTGTCTTTGCGGCTACATCTTCGATATCCATACCGCCTTCTGTGGAGTACATAATTACATTATCACCTTTAGAGCGATCAAGCAGTACACTTATATAAAATTCTTTGGTTGGATTTGGTCCGGGATAATAAACATCTTGAGCTACTAATACCTTATGAACTATTTTACCAACCGGACCGGTTTGATGAGTTACCAGGTTCATTCCCAAAATTCTGCCTGCAACATCCTTTACATCATCTATTGATTTAGCCAGTTTTACGCCGCCACCTTTTCCTCTTCCTCCCGCGTGTATCTGTGCTTTAATAACAAAAAATTTAGTTCCTGTTTGTGCATTTAGCTGCTTTGCAGCCTCTACAGCTCCTTCTGGTGTATCTGCAACTATGCCTTCTTGTATTGCAACACCGTAACTTTTAAGTATTTCTTTTCCCTGGTATTCGTGAATATTCATGCTCTCAAATAATTCTTTAAATTGGCTCCAAAACTACGAGAAAATAGTGGAAATAATCAGGTTGAAGAAAGAAGTTCAAGTTATATCAAATGGATTATTTCAAAACATTTACCTGTGATTTTCATTATAGATTATGGGATGGACTATTGTCGCAGTATTATTAGCACTATTGACGCATTTAAAATATTGATATGAAAGAAGTTATTATTGCCGGTGGTACTGGATTAATAGGGGAGAGGTTAACCCAAATTCTGCTTTCAATGGGATATAGGGTAAATATACTAACCCGAAACCCCATTATTTCTAATATTATTGATTTACAATATTATAAATGGGACATTTTACAAAATGACATCCCAATTAACCTAATTCAAAAAGCAGACTTCATAATTAACCTGTCCGGTGAAAATGTAGGAAAGCGAAGATGGAATAATTCCTTTAAAAAGGAAATTTTAGAAAGCAGGGTTAAAAGCACCAGGCTTATTGTTGAAACATTAAATAAAAATCCAAATAGCGTAAAGGCTTTCTTGAATGCATCTGCAATTGGTTACTATGGCTTAGATAGAATTTCTCCCGCAATAGAATCAGATAAACCCGGAAATGATTTCATGGCTCAAGTATGCATTGACTGGGAAGCCGAAGCAAATAAGCTAAATCCAAATATCAGATTGGTAATATCAAGGACAGGTATTGTTTTTTCAAGCCTGGGAGGGGCATTGGATGCTATGGCCAAACCAATAAACTCATTTCTTGGGGCTCCATTAGGTTTGGGGAAACAAATCGTTTCATGGATTCATATTGATGATCTTTGCAGGTCAATGATTTTTGCTCTTGAAAATGAACACGTAGTTGGCGCTTTTAATGCAGTTTCTCCCAATCCTGCAACCAATACACATATTACTAAAGTCCTGGCAAAACAATTAAAAAAGCCTTTGTTTCTGCCTCCGGTGCCGGGTTTTGTCCTTAAAGCGATACTTGGTGAAATTGCGGATTCTGTTTTGGCAAGTTTACCGGTTAAGCCAAACAAGCTTGAACAATCAGGATTTGAATTTAACCATCCTCACTTGACTGAAGCCATACAGGACCTGTATCGCAACAATAAATAAGATACTAGAAGGATTTTAATTCCAGGTGACTATGCAACTGTGGTTTTAACGCTGCTATTTGCTGATAGTAAGTAGTACCCTCCAAAGAATACGCCATTGAATAATAAGTCACTAAATAGAGTGTACTTAAAAAATGGAATTCCGCTGGCATAGCAAGCGATCAATCCACTAAAGTTTCTCGTGTAAATTATAAAAGAGGTAGGATTATTCATCATCCATGCCCCAAAATTGGTTACCAGGAAAAATAAAACTGATCCGGCAATGGATGCGCCAAGAATTGATAATGGGCGTTTTGTATTTTTAATAATCATCCCCAATAATATAATGGCGAAGAAAGAAGCATATACATAAACCATGTCCGGATAGAAACCGGTACCCGGAGCAGTAATTTCTTTGATAGTATCACTGGCGCTCATGGCGCCAACAGGAATTACAAACATCCATTTCTTATTCCAAAATAACGCTCCACTAAAAAGAGCAAGTGCACCGATGGGAGAAAAGTTTGGCCAAAGATGCAGTGCCGGAACTGTTCTTACAAGTATGGATAAAATCGCGATCGCAATCAAGGCTATGATTGTGGTGCGTGACTGAGTATTTGAATTGGATAATTGCATTTTTACTTTGTATAAGTTTCGAAGGCAAAGATAACAAAAAAAAGGCCCTTGGTGAATTCAGAATCCCGGGGATATTTTGACTTCTACCAAAATATCCAGTGAAAATTGAAGTATTTAGCGCTTTACAGATAGATTTAATTTTGTAAAATATTGCAAATTTTACATTTATTTATATAATATATATTGTTATATATCAATATTATATAATACTATATTAAATTAAATTATTAGTTAGTAAATATAATATATTATAATTCAATATTATAATATAAAATAATTAGTATAATTATTAATTATACCAAAGCAATATTAGTATAGATATATTTACAATAATAAACTTTATAATTTACATATTTACAATATTGAATTTACATGTTGACATTTGTAACTATTTACAATTTACAACAGTATTGATTATGTAAATTAATTGATTTACCTTTGTGAAAAGTCTATTTACAATGAATGAACGATTATTAAAGATCATGGAGTATTTTAATTACTCGCCATCCATATTTGCGGATGAAATAGGGGTTATTAGATCAAGTATAAGCCATATTATAAGCGGGAGGAATAATCCGGGATTAGAATTATTACAGAAAGTATTAATCCGTTTCCCACAGATTTCATCAGACTGGCTACTACTTGGCAGGGGTGAAATGATCCTAAGTGAGGAGGAGCAGGAGAAAAAAAGAGTTACGAATGTAAATCAACCTAAGAAAATTGGTCAGCTTAACCTGGATGATTTTACTTCGGGCAGGAGCATTCAATCTACCCAACCAAATCCAGTTGCCAAACCTGTAGAATCAAATAGAAGCGACAATATTTTTTCTAAACCTGTACAAGCGCCGGAATCAAATGTACAACCTCAAGTGCAGCCACAGACCGAAGTGCAAGAAGCACCAGAAAAGCAGGAACTAGTCTCAAATAAGCCAGTAGAATCTATAGCCATTCAAACTCCATCAAAATCAAAATCCAGAGTGAAACGGATTACTTTATTTTATGAAGATAATTCGTTCCAGGATTTTGTGGAGGAGAAGGGGTAGGGCCTGTTTATTTAATAATGATATTTGCAGGAAACTACTATAATACTTATTCCGGTTATTTTGTATACCAGGCGATGTTCTTTTGTAATCCTTCTACTCCAATAGCCAGCTAGTTCATGTTTTAATGGTTCAGGTTTTCCGATACCCGAATAAGGACTTATTAATATATTATCAACCAAGCGTTCGATACGGGAATATATCTTCTTATCGTTTGTTTTCCAATACTCTAACTGAGAATGTGCCAGAACAGAAAACTCAACTTCCACTATTTGTTATCTGTTTTTCCGATCTTTACTTTTATTAATTCCCCATTATCGGCCTGTCGCATAGACTCAAGGAGCATGTTACGATTGTTTTCGCTTTTTAAAAGATATTCGGTTTCATCAGGTTCTTCCTCAACAATAATGGAAATGGACTTGTTGCCGAACATTTGTTTGAGCTTTTGTAGAAAATTTAAATCAAGCTCAGCTGCGTTTAGATGAAATTCAGTGTACATATTCTTGCTTTACACAAAAATACAAAAATACGTTCATTAACAGCAGTTAATTTAATTGCAGGATGAGATTACTGACAGCTGTAGAATATTATTGGTTAATCTTTCAAGAACGACCGTAACTTTATTCTATGAAGATAATTACTTCCAGAATTTTGTGGAGGAAAAGGGGTAAAAATGGAGTTCTTGGAAGGGGAGGGGTGGCTCCTATTTTTCAATTATATATGCTTTATGCTTATCCAGAATTTCAATTTTAGCTTTGAAGGATGGCAAGAAATCTATTAATTCCTCAATTTTGCTTGTTTTACAATTGAATACAACAATAGTAAGATTATATTTTTCTAGATTTTGCTGAAATGCGAGAATTTTATCTATTGTTAATAAGATATCAAATCCATTTTCCGCACAAAGAGTCATTAGCTTGCCGTTTTTGATTCCACTCCAGCCTAATTCATTAACCCTGAATACTTCATATTCTTTTAGATAGTTTTTTAGGCGCTTAGTAACACATTCGTCAAGCAATATTTTCATGTAATATATTACTTGATGATTCAATAAGTTTTTGACACATTTCTAGTACTTTTACTACTTGGCCTTTACTAACATTCTCAAAATCATCCAAAAATATTTCAATTGATTCGCCAGTCTCGAGATAGTCGAACAAATTTTTGATAGGAACCCGTGTACCAAAAAATACAGGAGTTCCACCCAAGATTTCGGGGTCAATATTTATTGCACGTCCTTCCATACTAAAGTAATTTATAATCAAATTTAGCTAATCTTGTTTAATAACCATTTTTTATAATTTCAAGTGCCTAATCAATAAGATGATTTTATTGATTAGGCAAGTTATCGATGTATTGTTTGATTATATTTATAAATTTTGTCTCTGTTTGTTCTATTTAACATAATGCAACGCTTTGTTACATAATTTACATTATGTTAAATAGGAATCCCAAATTAAAAGGGAGCATTTAAGTCTCCCTTCTATTCTTTGTTATCTATATCGTTTTGTATAGCTCTCTATATTTCTTTCCGTTGGTAGGATCTTGCAGTTTATAATACATTTGAGATAGCGCATCATAGGTTGCTCTCAAGTCATCATTATCAGCTTTGGTTCGTGTCAAATTTAAAGCGCCTTCCAAATCCTTTATGGCATCCTTCCAAATGTCCCGGGCTTCCTTTAAGTATTTATCCTGGTCAGACATTGCCTTCGAGTTAACTGATATATTGTATTTATCTACACCCTGGTTAAATTTAATGATTCCCAATCCGCTTACGATTCCAAAATTGCTAGAACCGTTTTCAATGGTTTTAGCTTTGTTATATACTTCAACGGATTTGTCATACATCTTTTGCTCGCCATACATTTTGGCTAATGCATTATAGAGGCTAATATTTTTTGGATCATGATTAATAGCATCCTCTGCAACTACTATGGCTTCTTTGTTTTTACCCTGGCGCACAAGTATCTTTAACTTTTCAATCAATACGCCTGCCTTCATATCATCCGGAAGTACAGTCATTCCCCTATCTAATATGGATATTGCCTTTGCCGTATCATGATCATTGAGGTAATACTTTGAAAGATTTATATAAACTCCCCTATTGGCAAATTTGGCATCAGAAAGCTCCTCAAATAATTTTTTTGCTTTCTCTTTCTGATCGAGATTAATAGCGCAACCGGCCATATATAATTTTACTTCGTTAATATCCGTTGGTGGCTTAGTGCTGGCAAAAGCATCATCAATTTTCTTTTTAGCATCTCCCAGAGCCTTATAAGATGTTTCAAATTCTTCAAATCTATCAAGAGCTTCCGCATATTTCTTTCCATCATAGGCAGTTAAACCTTCATTAAATATTAGAAGTGTTACCACGGCGAGGTTGTCTTTTACACTCCTTGCATCATAAAACTTGTTCTTTGGGTCAAGCTCTATTGCTTTTCTATAGGATATAGATGCTTCTTTTAAAGCATTGGGTTCCGTTAGTTTCATTTTGGCATCTGCATATATTCCCTGGTAAGCTTCTCCCCTATAAAACCAGGTTTTTGGCTCATTCATTGTTGCTTCATTGGTAACTGCAGCATTTATGGCGTCCCTTGCCTTATCATAATCTTTGGAATTTAAGTAACCCCAAGCTGTTGTTACTTTGGAGTTTTGGGCAAAAACCGGTTGCCAAAGGCATGCCGCGGCCAATATGCCTAACAGATAATGCTTTCTCATGATATTTTTATTTAAATTTCTTCTGTCGAATCAGTAGTGGTCTCCTCCCCTTCTGAAGCCTCATTTTCAGTGCCTTCTTCAAATTCATCGTCCTCAACTTCCATTTCATCCAATTTGGCTATGGAAGCTATTTCGTCAGTATCTTTCAACTTAATAAGGCGAACTCCTTGTGTAGCCCGTCCCATTGTCCTGATCTCATCAGCAATTGATATCCTTATAAGAATTCCATTTTTGGTAATGATCATCAGATCATTCTGGTCATTTACATTTAAGATGGATACCACTTTACCGGTTTTTTCTGTGATACTTAAGGTCTTAACTCCTTTTCCGCCTCTATTGGTTACTCGGTAATCTTCAATTAATGAGCGTTTTCCATATCCTTTTTCAGATACTACAAGTACTGTTGAAAGCATGTCACTGATGCAAACCATTCCTACTACTTCATCATCAACTTCATCACTCAAACGAACACCACGAACCCCTGTTGAATTTCTTCCCATTGAACGTACTCTTGTTTGGGAGAACCTTATGGCCTGGCCAAATTTGGTTGCCATAATTACTTCATCAGAATCTACTGTAAGCATTGCTTCCAAAAGTTGATCGTCTTCAGCAATGTTGATGGCAATGATACCTTTTTGACGCGGCCTTGAATAAGATTCTAGTGGAGTTTTCTTAATTGTACCTTTTTTAGTACAGAAGAAAATGAAATTGCTTTTCAGATATTCCTGGTCAACCAGGTTTTTAACACTTATATAAGCCCTGATCTTATCTTCTTTCTCAATGGAGATAAGGTTTTGGATGGCACGACCTTTGGTTGTCCGGCCTCCTTCCGGTATTTCATATACTCTCAGCCAGAAGCACTTACCAAGTTCCGTAAAGAATAACATCCAGCTATGAGTACTAGCTACAAACAGATGTTCTATAAAGTCTTCATCTCTTGATGCTGCTCCTTTAGAACCCTTGCCTCCTCTACTCTGCGTTTTATAGTCGCGTACTGTGGTGCGTTTCATATAACCGAGGTGACTGATGGTAATTACTACATCTTCATCCTCAATCATATCTTCAAGAGTCAGTTCATCCCCAGCGTATACTATTTCTGTTTTACGTTCGTCACCGTATTTTTTCTTGATATCGGCAAGTTCTTCTTTGATTATTGTCATACGAAGACCTTCATCTGCAAGTACGGATTTCAAATAATCAATTAATGCTTTTATTTCTTCGTATTCAGCCTTAATCTTATCTCTTTCAAGACCGGTTAGTCTCTGCAACCTTAGATCAAGAATCGCTTTTGCTTGAATTTCGCTTAACGCAAAACGTTCCATCAGTCCATCTCTTGCAATATCCGGAGTCTTAGAAGACCTTATGATATTGATAACCTCATCAAGATTATCAATGGCAATAAGCAATCCTTCTAAAATGTGAGCTCTTTTTTCCGCTTCTGCCAGGTCATATTTGGTTCTGCGAACTACAACTTCATGCCTGTGCTCCACAAAGTGGCGGATCATATCTTTCAGATTAAGCGCAACCGGCCGGCCATGAACCAAGGCAATATTGTTAACGCTAAATGAGCTTTGCAGCTCTGTATGTTTGTAAAGTTTATTTAAAATGACATTGGCATCTGAATCGCGTTTTATTTCATAAACGATTCGCATACCCGTACGATCACTCTCGTCCCTTATTTCCGAAATACCTTCCAGGACTTTTTCATTAACCATGTCAGCCGTTTTGGCGATCATGTTTGCCTTGTTTACCTGGTATGGTATCTCAGATACAATAATCCTTTCACGGTTACCCGGTAATTGTTCGATACTGGCAACAGCACGCATCACAATTCTACCTCTACCGGTTTCAAAAGCGGTTTTTACACCTTCATATCCATATATGATACCACCGGTTGGGAAATCGGGCGCTTTTACAAATTTGCGCAGTTCATCAATAGTAATATCATGATTATCGATATAGGCCATAATACCGTCAATAACCTCGCTTAGATTATGAGGAGGCATATTTGTAGCCATTCCCACAGCAATTCCTGATGCACCATTTATTAATAAGTTTGGAATTTTAGCGGGAAGTACGGTTGGCTCTGTAAGTGATTCATCAAAGTTTGGAGTGAAATCAACTGTATCTTTATCAATATCCACCAAAAGTTCTTCTGCAATACGGGTAAGCCTTGCCTCGGTATAGCGCATAGCTGCCGGATTATCACCATCTACAGAACCGAAGTTTCCTTGTCCATCTACCAATGTATATCTCATTGACCAATCCTGGGCCATACGAACCATAGTTCCATATACAGATGAGTCACCATGTGGGTGATACTTTCCAAGTACTTCCCCAACAATACGGGCAGATTTTTTATATGGCCTGTTGTGTGCAAGGCCAAGTTCCGTCATTCCATACAATACCCTCCTGTGCACTGGTTTTAATCCGTCTCTAACGTCTGGCAGTGCCCTGGAAACGATTACCGACATTGAATAATCAATGTAAGCAGTTTTCATTTCTTCCTCAATGTTGATGGGTATAATCTTTTCTTCGTAGTCCATATTTCTGTCTTAAAATGCTTTGTGGATTAAATGGATAAAATTTTCTTTCAGGCTGTGAACTTCACCAGATATAGTCTGTAAAATTTGATTGCCTCTTATAATGTGAAGCGAGAAGTTTTTTGCCTTATCTTTGATCATGATAACCGAATACAAATTTCGTTCTAAATTATCTAATTTCCGCATGTTCGCAAAATACATTTTTCCACAATTATCAGCCATTTTATTGACATTTTCATGTCTCAAAGCTGCAACGCCTGATACAAGATCAGATTCATTCAATATCAGCCATTACGCGATAACTCTTGACCTGAGCAACCTTGCTTCAAAAACTTTATCGGGACACTGTGAATTGAAGGGCATCAGTAAAATAGACAAATTAGACAGGTTGTCTTTAGAATTGTACAAGTTGAATGTTGACTCGGTTTCACAGAATGGGAAAAATGTATCCTATCAATATAATGATTCCTTGGTGACTGTTCATCTGGACAAATTATATAATACCAATGACTCATTTGACGTCATCGTCTATTATCACGGTAAACCCGTTACTACCACCTGGGGTGGTTTTACTTTCGACCCTTCAAACGAATATGCTTACAATCTTGGCATAGGTTTATATGCTATTCCTCATAATTTCGGACGGGTATGGTTCCCATGTGTTGATAATTTTATTGATAAGGCGACATTTAGCTTTTTTATTAAATCATTGAATACGCATAAAGTATTTTGTAATGGATTGTTAATTGATTCTACCTTAAATATTGACAATAGCCTTACCTGGCATTGGGAAATGAAAAACCCTATTGTTCCTTACCTGGCTTCTATTGCTATTGGGAATTATAAAACCCTTTATAGCAGCTATTCTGGAATCAATAAGAAAATTCCGATAATGATAGGTGTTTTGCCTGGTGATACTTCAAAAGCCAAAACTACTTTTCAGCACCTAAACCAGATATTAGCCGAATATGAAAATTATTATGGCCCTTACCCATTTGACAGGGTTGGATTTGTAGGTGTAAATTTTGGAGGAGGTGCTATGGAACACGCTACGAATATAGCTCTACCGAATTCTGTAATTGAAGCAGGGCTTAGCGAAGAATCCTTATGGGCACATGAATTGTCACACCAATGGTGGGGCGATAAAGTGACTTGTAACTCTGCAGAGGAAATGTGGCTTAATGAAGGCTGGGCAAGTTTTAATGAAAGCATGTATCAACATAAACTTTATGGCGCTAAGGCTTATAATGATTATGCCCGAACTGTTCATTATGACGCTTTGAGATATGGTCATACTGTGGATAGCATAGATCGTCCAATAAGCCCTATGCCTCAGGAATACACTTATGGTCCAACGGTTTATAAAAAAGGGGCCGATGTTGCACGAACTTTAAGGGCTTACCTTGGTGATAGCTTGTTTTTTACAGGGATTCATACTTATATGAGCGATTTGGCTTATCAAAGCGCATCAAGTAATGATTTTAAAAATGAATTGACAAAAGGTACAGGAGTTGACATGACTGAGTTTTTTAATGATTGGGTATTTAGCCCTGGGTGGCCACATTTTGAGATAACGACCTTTTTTAAGGATACGGAAACTCCAATAAATAATTTTACTACTTTTATAAATTTGAGAACTATAAACAATTCGTTGAAATATAATAATATTCCTCTTGAAATAACGTCGTTTGACTCTAAATGGAATCAAACTGTGAAAACCTTTTGGACCGATAATTCTGGTAAATATGTTTGTCAAGTTCCCCTCGATACGAGTATAAAATTTGTTGCGCTTGATATGGATGGTAAAATAACGGATGCAACTACTAAACAATATATGACCATTAATAAAAAGGGGACATATGACTATACTCAATCACTTATGAATATTACTGTTGATTCTATTAGGGATTCTGCCTTGGTTTATATCGTTCACAACTGGATTGGAGCAGAAAGGACCTACAACACTCCTAAAAATATTCGACTTTCAAGCGATAGATATTGGACCGTGGATGGAATCATCCCCTCTGGATTTCACGCCACTGCACAAGTAAATTATGATGGAAAAACTTATAGTTCACCATATTCTGGTGGCTTTTTGGATAATGACTTTTTAAAGAATGTGGTTGAGGATAGTATTGTTCTAATGTTTCGTGCATATTCTAATGTGAGAGGAACTTATTTAATGGATGATTGGAAATTGCTTAAAGAAAATACGGATTACACAAAAATAATGGGTAGCCATACGGATGAGTTCGGAACCATAAGAATTACGAACTTAAAAAAAGGTCAATATTGCTTTGGCGTTTATGATAAACGAGCAGGAATAAATTCAGAATTGCCTGAAAATAATGATATGACGCTATATCCTAACCCGACAACTAATAGCCTGCATATCAAATTTAAAGAGGCTAAAATCATAAAATTACTTCAAGTATTTGACACTAACGGCAAGGAGGTAAAAAATATAACCAACCCCTCCCCTTCTTCATTTGATATTTTAATCCCAAACCTTGATCTTGCAATGGGAACTTATATTCTTGAAGTAACTACCCCTGAGGGAATTAGCAGTAAGAAGTTTGTAGTGGAGAGGTAAAATTGAATACTATTATCAATTATTATATCGCCCATTCTGGGCTTTAATAATCTTTCCCTAACCTTTCTATAACTATATCATCCCTTCGGGACTAATTTTATCACAATCACTTTATAGCCACGAAGTGGTGACATAATTATAGAAATTAAATATGATGCAGATAAATATAGCCCAGAATGGGCGATATAAAATTAGAGATAGGTATATTATTCTCTTTTATAAACACTTACCTCTCCTTCATCTTCACATTCTTCCAACAGTTTACCAACTGTTTTATGCAAAATGGGATGCACCCAAACAGGGCTAATTTCATTGAGTGGAATTAAGGTAAATCTTCTTTCAGGCAAAAAAGGATGTGGTATTTTTAGATCATTTTCATTGATAATGATATTATCATAATACAAAATATCAATATCAATGATTCGTGGGCCCCATTTTTCAATCCTTTTTCTTCCAAGTAATTCTTCAATTCCAAGCAATTTTTCTAAAAGCAGGTGCGGTTCTAAGATTGTTTCAACCAAAAGCGCCTGGTTTATAAAATTTGGTTGATCCGTAATACCCCATGCTGCAGTTTCCCAAAGAGATGATTTTTTGATTATAGAACCTGCCTGAATTTCAATAAACTCTTTAGCTTTATCTAGATAAGTTACTCTATCTCCTTCATTTGACCCAAGTAACAGTGCAGCTATTCCCATATCAGGCTATGCAAACTGTTTTAATGTTGACAAATTCTTTGATGCCAACATCTGACAATTCCCTGCCATATCCAGATCTCTTTATTCCTCCAAATGGAATCCTGGGGTCTGATTTTACGAATGTATTGATATATACACTACCTGATTGAATGTCTTTGCTAAGCTCCAATGCTTTGTTTTTATCCTTTGTCCATAGAGAAGCCCCTAAGCCAAAACTTGTATCATTTGCCAATTCGATCGCTTCTTTTTCATTTTCAACCACAAATATGGATGCAACCGGCCCAAAAAGCTCTTCTCTATATGCGGGAGAACCTTTTGGAATATCCGTAATAACGGTTGGTTCATAATAACATCCTTTCCCTAATATTCTTTTACCGCCAATCAGCAGTTTCGCACCTAAATTAATGGTTTTATTTACCTGGTCTTCAATGGTAGTTACCAGGTCTTTGCGAGCAAGTGGCCCCATAAAGGTTTCCTCCAGTAATGGGTCTCCGAGTTTAATTTTTCTCACGTTGGCAATATACTTTTCTATGAATGAATCTGCTACTTCTTTCACCACAATAAAACGTTTTGCAGATATACAGCTTTGTCCGCTGTTCCGCATTCTTGAATCGCAACCAATTTTGGCTGCCGTTTCAATGTCCGCATCTGCTAAAATGATAAAAGGATCACTACCACCTAATTCAAGGACCGTCCGTTTTATGTTTTTTCCTGCAACGGAAGCAACATGTCCCCCTGCCCTTTCACTGCCTGTTAGTGAAACACCCATCACACCCGGATGAGCAATTACTTTATCAGATTGGTCATGCTCAATAAATAAGTTTGTAAAAACTCCAACCGGGAATCCGGCTTGTTCAAACACTTCCTGCATAATCAAAGCACATTGAGGAACATTTTGGGCATGCTTTAATACAACTGTATTCCCAGCCATGATGGCCGGTGCGGCGCACCTAAACACTTGCCATAAAGGGAAATTCCAGGGCATAATGGCATATACAATTCCTAATGGCTCATAATGGACCTCGCTTAAGCTATATTCAGTTTTATATATTTGTGAAGAAAGAAAATATTCCGCGTTATCAGCATAGTATCGGCAACATAAAGCGCTCTTTTCAACTTCGGCGATTGACTGGCTTAGAGGCTTTCCCATTTCAAGAGTCATAATGCGGCCATATTTTGCCTTATTTTCTAATAATACGGCAGAAGCGGTATTCATTAATTCGCTCCGGTCTGCAAATTTTGTTTTTCGCCAGGCATTAAAGACCGAATGAGCAATGTCAAGTTTTTCAAATAGTTCAAAGTCAGAAATGGCGGAGTATTCGGCCAGTAATTCATCCGTTGCGGGGTTTAAGGATTGGTATGGCATATTTTTATTTTGAATTCTCTAACAATTAATTGATAGGAGAAGTTTTGGGTGCAAAGGTAAGGGTTGGGACAAACAGGTTAATAAAAAAATAGGTTATTAAGTTATTCAAAAAAAAATCCCAATTTTTTGCTGCCCAAAATCAGTCTTGGCCTTTATAAATATTCCAACTTATACAATTTAAAACACCACCCTCTTCTGCTATTTCGTTGCAATTGACTGATATAATTGTATGATCTTTAAAATTTTCTTTAACAATTGCAAAAGCCTCGTCATCTTCTATAAGTCCAAATATTGGCATAATTATTAGATCTTTCATTTGTAAATAATTGATATAGATACCCTTTGCGCTTAAATCAGTCTCATTCTTGCATGGATTGTAAGGAATTTCAACCCAATCTAATTCAGCATTGCATAAACAATCTTTTAAAGCCCTATCAAATTTGCGGTCTTTGACAGAATACCTGTTAATGAATACTTTATCTTCATTAATAAAACGAACCATACCATCAGCATGACCTATAAAATCTGACTTCTCTACGGGAATAAAAACTATTTTATCTACCTCAAACAAATTTTTAAGATCCAAAATCAGCTGTTTCTCAAGAATATTTGGGTTTTCTGTAAATACTTTGTCAGTCATTATGACCTTATTGGTAGATCTCACCACATTACCTCCATCGAGTACAATATCTGATTTACTGGATTTAATATCAATGGATTCACTGATAGTATTTCCATCTGATTTAGTATTTTCATATTTTTTATATTTCAAATAATCAGGATCATACTTAAACTGAAAGAATTTATCTTTTTGTAGCTGAACAGGCATATAATCAACTGCCCAAATGTCCCTTGTGCCTTTAAGAAACTCATAATGAATTGAATTTTCTCTAAGGACATTTTCAAAACGTTCTAAAAATAGTAAATATTTTTTCTGGTTTAAGCTGTCAGCTAGATAAAGGAAGTTGGTTTGGGCATCTTGAATCATTTTCTTGGCAACTTTTCTTTATAAATCTCAACTTTTTTTTCCAGATTCATTCTTCTAAATATTGGTGATGGGGAAGGTAGACATTCCCTGATTGTTATACTATTAAAAAGGTTGTCAAAGTGGTTCTTAAAATGTTTCTCAACAAACTTGCTTGTAAAATAAATAGATGTAATTTTTGAATTTAACAGTTTTGATTCAATATTATTGAAATTGAACTCAATATCTCTTAGATTTATGTCACTGTTGGTATTATTTATCCTTTTGGCCTTTAATATAATATCTGCAATTCCGATACCTGCATTTTTGAAAAGTTCCATTTTATAGTTCCTGTTCTTTTCCTTAAGCATAGGTTCATTGTATACAGAGGATAAAATTTTCCAAAATTGGTTTCGCTTAGCACCATAAAACCATTCTGTATCATTTTTTGGACCTTGTGTTTGTTCCTTTCCAGGAAAACTTCCCAAAATTAACGTCGAAGCATTCTCAGGAATAAATGCTTCAAAAGGATGTGTTTCAATTTCATTCATTTTAGTAATATTTTTAAAAATTCTATAAATCTAAATATACATTTATTAATATATTTTATTTATATATTATTGTAATACAAAGATATACGAAATAATTGAAAAAAGCAAATCTTATCAACAATCCAGGGGCAGACATATAGAGAAATTGTTGACGCAATACCAGGGCGACACACCGGTCCGTCATTACGGTATAAATGGTATTAATTGATTATCATTGCAAATGAAATATGACCCGAAAAGACATAAAAGAAAATCTATTCGATTAAAGGGCTACGACTATTCACTGGCAGGTATGTTTTTTATAACAATTTGTACTAAGAATAGGGAATCTTTATTTGGAACAATTGAAAACAATGAAATGGTTCTGAATGCTCCCGGACAAATGATAGAAAAATGGTATCTTGAATTAGAAAACAAATTCCCTGACATTGAATGTCATGAATATAAAGTAATGCCAAATCATTTTCATGCAATCATAATCAACAATGGTAAAGGCAACCCAAATATCACAAAAAAAGATCCAATTAAAGATGAAATTCACGACATTGCACCCGTAGGGGCGGACCTATGTGTCCGCCCTGATCCGAAAAAGGACCATGATTCGAATTTGAATATTGATCCGAACTTCCATCTTGATTCGAATGTGAACCTTGATCCTAATTTTCAATTTCCTCTGGATCTTATCGAAAAAAATATGCAAGAAGGGCGGATACACGGAGGATTAGGGCAGACACACAGGTCTGCCCCTATAATGGACAAACCATCCAATATTTTGGGCGAACATGTAGGTTCGCCCCTACAAAGGGTTGTACAATGGTTTAAAACAATGACTACCAATGAATATATTCGAGGTGTAAAATCATTGAATTGGGAACCATTCGATAAAAAATTGTTTCAACGTAATTATTACGAACACATTATCCGAAATCAAAAATCTTATCAGCACATTTCCGATTATATAATAAACAATCCTCATAATTGGAAGGATGACAGGTTTTTTATTTGAAGGTTGTTATCAGATTTTGGTTGAATTGATTGGCTTTCGAAAAATAAAAGGCAGACATATATAGAATCAGTGCGAACACACAGGTGATTAGCGGGAAACAAAGATGGGATTAAGAGGGACACTCAAGGGATTAGGGCAGACACACAGGTCTGCCCCTACTGAACCTCCTCATTACATGCGTGTAATAACATAAAATCCATTTGCTGTAATGAAGAAAATAAACCTCAATATTATTCTTGTTTTTTCTTTTCCATTCATTGTCAGTATCTCTAGCTGCCAGGATTCTCCTGACGATAAAAAAATTACAATAGATGACGGGCGATATCATGCTAGAGTTACCTATACTCATGAATTAAAAAAAATAGATACAACGTTTTACTGCTACGTAAAGATCAAAAAGGGATATATAGCGGAATTGGACTCTGAAAATGGAAAAATCTTTAAGCTTGGGGTTTATCAACCCTCAAAAATTGATAATTACAATAGTTACGCATCTATCGTAAGTTGGGACGGGGGCAATTATGATATTATTTTGCTTAATGATTGGGGCGAACAACTTGGTATTCATTTTGGGAGGAGGCAACAAATTCCTGTGAAATAATTCCATCACCCAGCCCCTAACCGTTTATCCAATATAGATTTTACGGCATTAAAAACGCCAACCGGTTCCATAGTTCGCCAGGGGAGATCGTCAAGTTCGCCACCGAAATTGAGGTAATAATCAATATTATGATCTCGCATTTCTCTAAGGACATGTTCCTGAAAATTGATAGCAGCTATCCATCCATCTTCTACATCCTGGAACCATTCATCATAATAATCGTCCCCATCATGATGAAAATTGAGGACGTTCTCCCCTATTAATATAAATTTGTTTATCCCCCTATTCGTTAAAACATCTATAACTTCACGTTTTACGAACATTATATCGTTTGAGATGGCATCGTTCCACTCTCCGATAAATTCAATGATAGCAAAACCTGTTTCATAATCTACATAAAGTATCTTTAGATACAGAGTTTCAGAACCTATTTCATCCCATTGTGGGTGAATTGCATAGTCATATACGGAATTTGTAAAATAGAACTCGCTATAGCTGCGTTTATAAAAAGGTGAATGCCTGTCCTGCTCAGCCGTATAAAATAGGCGCCAGTTAAAATATGGTTCTATTTCGTGCATATATTACATTAAAGATTCAAAGATTGAAAAATTGGAAAATTTCGTTTTCTTATTCCTAATCTTTAAATTTTTTAATTTTTCAGTATTTTAATCTTTTTTCTCAATTTCATCAATCACACCCCTAACGCTGCCATATTTTAGAAGCAGGTCTTGCGCATGATTGTATTCATATTTGTACAAATTCATAAGCATTCGGGTTCCTCTATCTACCAATTTTTGATTAGAGAGCATCATGTCAACCATTTTATTGCCTTTCACCCTGCCTAATTTTATCATAACAGAGGTAGTTAACATATTTAATATCAACTTTTGAGCAGTGCCTGCTTTCATCCTGGTGCTCCCTGTTACAAATTCAGGGCCCACTACTACTTCTACGGGAAAGTTGGAAAAGCCCGCAATGGGGCTTTCTAAATTACATACTACACATCCTGTTAATACCCCATTTGCATGACAATCCTTTAGTCCTCCCAAAACATACGGTGTCGTACCAGAAGCAGAAATACCAACAACAATATCATTATCACTAATATTTTGAATCTGAAGATCAATCCAGGCTGCATCCATATTATCTTCAGCGCCTTCCTGGGCTTTTCTAATTGCTTTGTCCCCTCCAGCTATGATCCCTATTACCATTTCATGCTCCACCCCAAATGTGGGTGGACATTCAGATGCATCGACAATTCCTAATCTCCCACTGGTTCCTGAACCAAT